>WNGK01000047.1_pt1 | contig 154056 bp, 134 predicted proteins | sample 5400601 | NCBI WGS metagenome assembly WNGK01 (sample SAMN13153376, study PRJNA577476) | soil metagenome | isolation source: 60 cm soil or saprolite under Garry oak tree replicate 1 | place: USA:California | collected 2016-06-15 | reverse complement strand
GTAATCAGACCTGCCGCACGGCATTGTCCGTAGGCTGTCCACCGCAGTGTAGTAAGCCGCTTCACAAGCCGGCGTGTCTGTCGCCGAACCCTTTAGGCCACAACTTGTAACACCCTGCGGGGAAGTCTGCGGCGCCGAGTGGAGCAACGGCGACGCCAAAGGGGCGGCATTGGCGTTCCCGGTCCAGTCGAGCCGGTCCCGCTTGTCCCTTTCAATGGACCTTCACTCGCAACGGCTACTCTCCTCGCTAAAATCGAAAACAAACGTTTCGCACGCCCAGCCTAATGGCCGTTCAAATACGTCACCGTAATTCCGAACGAGAGCACTTAGCTAACGCGAGACGGCTGCGACGCAGAAACAACGCAGCTTCACATACTCTCGCAACTATTGCGGCGCCACGGCTCGTATCGCCCTCCGCCGCTCACCGGAAGATTAATTCAGCGTGATCCTCAACACCCAAGCCGGCTGTGCTCGCAGATCGTCGGGAAGCTCTGGCACCTCGATTGCAAGGCCTGATTTTATCGGCTTGAACTTCACCAGGGTCGGCGAGCCCAGCAGGGCGACTGATTTGGCAGCATTCAGGTCTTTGATGACAAGTCTCTGGCCTAACCAGTGCGGCAGGATGGCGTAAATATCGTTACCTTTCGCTGTGAAGAACGCCTCGATAGACGCTTTGCCTCCCGACGGCTTTTCGATCAACTTAGTGACATCGTACCCGGATGAAAATTCCTTGTTATATTCGATCTTGGGCACCTCGCCTGCCGTCCATTGCCGCGTATTCTTCCACGGCTTGGTGCCGTAGATGGCTTCTCCGTTGATCTTCATCCAATCACCGATTTCTTTGAGCCGCTGCTCCATGATGACGGGGATGGTTCCATCCGCTTTGGGTCCAATGTCCAGCAGCAGGTTACCGCCGCGGCTAACGGTGTCGACCAGGATGAAAACCAGCTCACGCCCGGTGTGATAAATGCTGAGGTCTTCGGCGCGATTGTAGCCGTAGCTCACGCCCATGCCGCGGTTCTCTTCCCAGGGATGGTCGATCCCGTTCATGCCCGCGGTGTATTCGGTCGTCCAGTAGCCGCCGTGCTTGTGGCGGGTATCGCTGCCCCAGCGATCGTTAATCACTGCTTCATTTTTGACCGGGGACTCATTGAAAAGCCATGCGAGCAGTTCAGGAGAATGCCAGTCGGCAGAGGGCATCTCCCACTCGCCATCGCTGAAGATGGCCGAAGGTTTGTAGCGCGTGACCAGATCTTTGAATTGGGGGAACATGTGCTCGGTTACGTACCGCGGCCTGTTGTAAAGCCAGAGGGGGTTGTACCACTCGTATAGTGAGTAGTAATACCCCATGCGCAAGCCCTTGCGGCGAACCGCGTCGGTAAGATCACCTAACAGATCCCGCTTCGGACCGATCTCGACCGCATTCCAGGGGCGTCCCCATGTAGCGGAAGCTTCTTTGCTTGGCCACAGAGCAAACCCCTCGTGATGTTTAGAAGTTAGGACAACGTATCTCGCTCCAGATCCGGCAAAAACGTCGGCCCAGTGGTCGGGATCAAAAAGCTCAGCTTTGAATTGCGACGCAAAGTTCTGGTAAACGAAATCGGTACCATACAATTTTTGATGGAGCGCCCAGGTACCCCTCTCGAGATCATTCGCCTTGGACTCGTATCTGCCATTTGTCATCGCGTGCCAGTACCACTCGGCGTAGGCTAGCTCGCCGGGGATGACCGGAGCATAGGCTGGAACAGAATAGGTTCCCCAGTGAATAAAGATGCCAAAACGCGCTTCGGCAAACCACTCAGGCGTGGGGCGTTGGTCAATGGAATCCCAGGTAGGCTGGTATGTTTGCGCACCTATCGTTGTGGCCGAGAAGAGTAAGAAAAGAAGAACGGGAAGTCTTTTCACATAAACTCCATACCGCTGAACGGAACAACGTCCTAGTTCAGTGCCCAATTCGTCTTTTACACCGGGGGCAAACGTTATGGGAAGTGTTCCGATAACCTTCACTTTGTCTCCGACCCGAAACCTCGGCTTTGCCATCGTTTTTGTACTATAAACCACTTTGCCGGGAAGCTCATAAATCGGGGACTGTCTTTTCTTTCCCACTGTTTTGCGTTTCAAGCGGAGCTAGCCACCTAATATGGCCGCACCCACATTAGGCGATAACTGCTTCCATTTGGACTGAGCCTTAGCTCCTGAAAAAACTCTCAACACTCCTCCTTACCATTTTCTCGGATAACCTCTCGTCCTTGCGGGATGCCGCTTGGCTCGCACAAGTTGCACTTCGCCCGCACAAAAAATTTCAATACGTGTCCTCAATTCTTTTCGTACTCAATCGCGTAACTTTTCGCCCGCCGAAGAGTCCAAACTGTTGTATGCATTTTGCTGATGATTGTTGCAACGGTGGCCGGTAACGCGCGAGGAATGCAAGCTCCTCGTTTACTCGCAACGACACCGAAACGTACAAAGGAGACAGTGTGAAAAAACCATTCTTGTTTATCTTCTTGGCGCTGGCTGGCGTCGCTGGGCTCATCATTCCGGCGAACGCTCAGGCCCAGGATCAAATCGTAGTGAAAATACCTTTTCAGTTCGTGGCAGCCGGCCAAACCCTTCCCGCAGGCGAATACAGAATCTCTCGCCTCAGCTATTCCGAGCCAACCATCCTGCTGCTCAGCAGTCTGGAAAATCACACTAACATCGCCATGCTTCGCGCCGTCACCAAAGAGCCTGCCAAGGACCAGGCAAAGCTCGACTTTACGACCGTCGGCGATCAGCGTTTTCTCAGTCGCATCGAGACGGCAGACAACGCCTACAAACTCGCGGTGCCGAGCGCCGAGGCTCTTCAGGCGGCAACCCCACACCCGAGTAGCGCTTCCCCTTTATCCTCCGGGAGCAACTAATCCGCCGCTAACCAGCCCTCGCTCGATGGCGTCCGGGCAAAAGCAGCCGCTCCGCCATACCCTGGACGCCAGAGCCGCCACTCCCAACAACGCTGGGCAAAATGCCGGTGCATGGAAGCGGCGGATACTCCCAGCATGATCGGTATCGGAGTCTCGGAGAGAACACGGCCGCAGTCATCGTGGGAGACCCTGGCCACGCCAATGAACAGACCGTGCTCCACGAGTCCAGGCATATCACTCTAGCTTGCGAGCGAGTGATGGCGGATCGGAGATCCGGTCAAATATTTCAACCTGGTGCCGCTCGAACAATACGCTTCAGGCAACTTGCGTCGCAACCCGGAAATCTTCCTTGTCCGAGGCGCTCGGGTTACGCCAGCCGCCAGGTGGCGCCACAACCTCGTCGACCTGAGTCGGGCCCCAAGTGCCCTTCTCATATTCGCATACCGGGGTGTCGGCTTTCAGAATGGGATCAACGATTCGCCAGGCTTCTTCAACGTAATCCTCGCGCGCAAAATTTGTGCGGTCGCCCGACAACGCGTCGCCTAAAATGCGCTCGTAGGCCTCCATCTCTTCAGGAGATGGACGACGGCTAGCGATCATTTCGACCTTCTGGCCTTTCATGTCATCGCTTTCGCCCAGCACGGTCGCGCCTACGGCAATGGTCATTTCTGGACTGATGCGAAACCGCACGTGGTTTTGCAAAAGAGCGCACTCCGGAATAAAGGCGGGCGGCTTGCGCAATCTTGCCAGGACTTCCGTGGAGGTCACCGGTAAGTTCTTGCCCGCGCGGATGTAGAAGGGCACGCCTTTCCAGCGCCACGAATCGATCTCAAGTCTAAGAGCAGCAAATGTTTCCGTTTTGGAATCCGGCGCCACCCCCTTTTCCTGCCGATAACCGCGGTACTGCCCGCGTAGGAGGTTCTTCGCTTGAATCGAAGGAGCTGCTTTCAGCACCTTAACCTTTTCGTCGCGGACGGTTTCACTGTCGTTGCGGACCGGCGGTTCCATGGCCAGATTCGACAGGATTTGGAAAAGATGGTTTTGCATCACGTCGCGAATGGCCCCGGTTTGATCGTAGAAGGCGCCTCTCCCTTCGATGCCGAAATTTTCCGCCATGGTGATCTGAACGCTTTCGATATGGTTTCGGTTCCAGAACGGTTCCGTGAAGGCGTTTGCAAACCGGAAAACGACCAGGTTGTTCACCGGCCGCTTACCGAGGTAGTGGTCAATCCGAAAAATCGCAGACTCCGGGAATACCGAATGCAGTGTGCGGTTGAGTTCTTGTGCTGATGCGAGGTCCCTGCCGAATGGTTTTTCAATAATGACGCGAGCACCTCGGGAACAGCCAGACTTCGCCGATTCTTCCACGACCTTTCCAAACAAGACTGGCGGGATAGCCAGGTAATATGCCGGGCTTCGCGCTCCGCTAAGCTGCTCGCAAATCTTCTGGAACGTGGCGGGATCGCTATAGTCGCCGGCCACACAGCGCAGCAGGCTACTGAGTCTTGCAAAAGCCGCCGGATCGACTCCGTCGCTGTGGGTCTTGATGCTTGCATTCGCGGTCGCTCGGAGCTGCTCGTGATTCCAATCCCCTCTGGCCACCGCGATGACCGGAACATTCAGGCGGCCGCGTTTCACCATCGCGTGCAGCGCGGGGAAAATCTTTTTGAAGGCCAAATCCCCCTTGGCGCCGAACAAGACCAAAGCATCCGAATGGAATTGACTCATCCCAGCCTCCCGTGTGGCCTCATGAAGTTCCTCGCCACTGGTGAGAAACATTCACTTGAGTTTCCGATACCGGCGGATCAGGTTGTTCGTCGAACTATCATGGCCAAGCGAGGGCTCTGTGCGGCTCTCAACTTCTGGGATAATGCGCTGAGCCAGAACCTTGCCGAGCTCCACGCCCCACTGGTCAAACGAATTGATTTGCCAGATGGCGCCCTGGGTGAAAACGGAATGCTCGTAGAGCGCGACGAGCTTGCCCAGAATCTCGGGCGTAAGCCGCGTTGCAAGGATGGTGTTCGACGGGCGATTGCCTTGGAACACTCGATGAGGAACGAGCCAGTCCGGAGTGCCTTCGTCTTTCACTTGCTCCGGCGTTTTTCCGAAAGCCAGCGCTTCAGTCTGTGCGAACACGTTTGCGATTAGCATGTCATGGTGCCGGCCAAGCGGGTTTAACGGCTGCGCAAATGCGATGAAGTCGCAGGGAATCAGCCTCGTTCCTTGGTGGATCAGCTGATAGAACGAGTGCTGGCCGTTGGTCCCCGGCTCGCCCCAGTAAATCGGTCCGGTCGCATAGTTAACCTTAGAGCCGTCGAAGGTGACCTGCTTTCCGTTGCTCTCCATCGTCAGCTGCTGCAGATAAGCCGGAAACCGCTTGAGGTATTGCTCGTACGGCAACACCGCAACCGTCTGCGCGCCGAAGAAATCGGTGTACCAGATGCCCAGAAGGCCCATGAGCACCGGCAGGTTTTGCGCAAAAGGTGCGGTATGAAAATGTTCGTCCATTTCGCGGAATCCGTGCAACATGGAACGAAAATGGTCCGGCCCGATGGCCAGCATGGTCGAAAGGCCGATCGCTGAATCCATCGAGTACCGTCCGCCAACCCAATCCCAGAAACCAAACATGTTGGCCGTATCAATGCCGAACTTCGTCACTTCCGCCGCATTTGTGGAGACGGCCACGAAGTGCTTCGCCACCGACTGTTCATCGCCGCCCAAAGCTGCGACCGACCAAGCCCTGGCCGAGTGCGCGTTGGTCATCGTTTCCAGTGTCGTGAACGTCTTCGAGGAGACGATAAACAGCGTTTCCGCGGCGTCCAGATCGCGCGCCGCTTCAGCGAGATCTGTGCCGTCCACATTGGAAACAAAGCGGAAAGTCAGGTCACGCTCCCTGTAATGTTTTAGCGCCTCGTACGCCATCACCGGCCCTAGGTCGGACCCGCCAATGCCGATATTGACGATATTGCGAATGCGCTTGCCCGAGTGACCCTTCCATGCGCCGCTGCGTACGCGATTCGAAAATTCCGTCATTTTGTCGAGGACCGCGTGCACGTCGGCAACGACGTTTTGGCCATCGACCAAAATAGATGTGCCTCTCGGGGCGCGCAGGGCTACGTGCAGGACCGCGCGCTTCTCCGTAAAGTTGATTTTCTCCCCTCGAAACATCGCGTCTATGTTCGAGCGAAGGCCCGACTCTTCCGCGAGCTGGATGAGGAGCTGGACGGTTCTGTCGGTGATTCGATTTTTCGAGTAATCCAGGAAGATACCGACAGCTTCGGCGGTCATCCGCTCGCCGCGCTGCGGGTCCTCCGCAAATAGCTTCTTGAGGTGCTGGGGGCGGACTTCCTGATAATGGTTCTGGAGATCCAGCCAAGCCTTGCGTTTCGCCAGGGGCTCAGCTTTTGGGGTGTAGCCTGGTGTCGCGGATGTTGCCATCGTCGGGCTCCTCTCCTTTTTGATACTGCTGCCTGCTCGAGCTCAAGATTTCGACAGTAGCATGGTCAGGTCGTGCCAAACTGCGCCCTGCCCGGACTCGGCAGCGTTTGTGGTCAGTTTGTTGCTGTGGCCTCCCGCTTCTTCAGGCCGTAGGTTGCCGGAGTTCCGGACCGATTGGTACCCTTCGTCAGCTCGCGCAGCCACTCAAATGCCGAATCGGAGAGCATGTCCTCGGTCGAGCGCCATCGCCAATTTCCTTCAGCACGGCCTGGCGTGTTCATCCGAGCCTCCTTGCCAAGATTCAGCAAGTCCGGCAGTGGCGCCATGGCGAGCCCAGCCATAGAAGACCAAGCCAATTCGATCAAGGCATGTGCGGCTTCGCTGCTTCTGGCTCTTTCGCCTTTTAGGTATTTCCAGATTCTCTCGCGTTGGTCATCGGTTAAATCTTCGAACCAGCCGCGCGTGGTCGGATTGTCGTGCGTACCCGTGTACACCACCGTGTTTGCGACGTAGTTCGCGGGCAGATAAGGGTTGTCCTGGTGACCGTCGAACGCGAACTGCAGGACACGCATACCGGGAAGTTGAAACTGATCGCGCAGCGCATGCACTTCGGGCGTGATCAGGCCTAAATCCTCGGCAATGAACGGAAGAGTGCCCAACTCTGTTTCCGCGGCGCGGAAGAAATCGGCGCCTGGACCTGGCAGCCACTCTCCAGACCGGGCGTCGGGCGCTCCTGCCGGCACGTGCCAGGCCGCCGCGAAACCGCGGAAATGATCCAGGCGAATCAAGTCCACGTGGCTCAACAACGACCGCAAACGCTCCATCAACCAACGATACCCCGACTGACGATGAACCTCCCAGTTGTACAGTGGATTACCCCAGAGCTGCCCAAGAGCACTGAAATAATCCGGAGGCACGCCTGCAACAAGTTGCGGCCGCCTCTGCTGATCCAGCAGAAATAGCTCAGGATGCGCCCAAACATCGCTCGAATCGGCAGAGACGAAAAAAGGCAAGTCGCCGATCAATCTGAGACCCTTGGCACGCGCGTGGCTCTTCAACCGCTCAGCCTGGCGGAACACCAAGAACTGCGCAAAGCGCGCCAGGCCGATTCGATCGATAAGTTCGAGGCGAGCCCGCTCCAGCGCCGCGGGCTTGCGCTGGACTAAATCGTCGGGCCACTCCGGGTAAGGAGCGTTGCCAAACTCCGCCTTCAGCGCCCGGAAGAGGGCGTAATCATCCAGCCAATGACTCTGATCCTGGCAGAACTGCTCGTAGGCTTGACGAAGGTCAGCGCGAGCGCCAGCTTTGAAGCGGCCCCAAGCTTTTTCGAGCAAGGAATGCTTAAACGGGATCACCGTGTCGTAATCAACGCAAGCGGTTGAGAATGAGGGATGCCTGGTGTCGTTCCGCTCCAATAGCTCATCCTCAATGAGGCAATCCGGACTGATCACCAGCGCGTTACCGGCAAATGACGATAAAGGCTGATAGGGTGAATTGCCGTAACCGGTGGGGCCTAAAGGAAGGGACTGCCACCAGCTTTGGCCGAATTCGCTCAGGCGGTTGATCCACGATATGGCAGCCGGCCCAAGGTCTCCAATGCCATGCGGGGACGGCAGCGAAGTGACGTGCACTAGTACCCCCGATGCACGATAGTTTGCGGAGAATGGCATCTCGTCTGAACTACTTTTGATTTGCTGATTCACTGGAATCAAACAGTCCCTGGTTTGCTTCGAGCGCGATTCCGTACAGGGGAAGATTCAGTTTGTGCCGAGGCCAAAACCTCTTCGGCCGCGACCCAATCCAGTTCCGGAGAGCCAAAGGGGCGGCCCCGCTTTCCCAGCGTTGGTAAGCGAACTTCGCCTCCCGTTTCATGCGCGTCCGCTGCCAAGAGCTCGGCCATTTTTCAACTCCTCCCGATGCAAACTAAAGGGCGGTTCCCACTGAGCTACGGTCGCCGCCACGAAGGCGAGTCGTGCCACAAGATGAGTGGCGCCTCAAGCGGCACAGATGCACCGCGATGCTGTGGAACCAGTCGAGGCGTATAGTCGGCTACCGGACGAGTCGCGGGGACTCGCACAGTGTAACCGAAGCCGCCAGCGGAGCCGACCAGGTGTTCGGCGCGGGCCGCGGGCTCTCGCGTCAGGGCGTGACCATCTTTTGCCTCAGCGTAGAGCTCCACGCTCACCGCATCTGGACCGAGTTCGCCGACAAAGACTTGTACCTGGAAAACGTATTGCCCGTCTTTTTCGTCAACTGTCGCGCTGCCAAAACGCAGGCTTGACCAGTACTGCGCGAGTCGGGCCTGCCAAGTGACCAGATCCGTTCCGAGCGCACCTTGCTTTGCCGCGCGTTCCCGGTACGCCGAGGCGGCCGAAAGATAATGCTGCTCCACGTACTCGCGGACGACTCGGTTCGTTGAGAAGCGAGGTGTCAGCCGGCACATGCTCTCCCGCATGCGGGCCACCCAGCCGCGCGGAATTCCTGAATCATCGCGTGCGTAGAATGCAGGCACGATCTCTCGTTCCAGCAAGCTGTAGAGAGCGTGGGCTTCTGTGGAATCCCAGCCCGGGTCATCACCATGTTCCTGACGGTCTCCTATAGCCCAGCCGACCTCGGGAGAGTACGCTTCCGCCCACCAGCCATCTAACTCCGATAGATTCAAGCCGCCATTGACCAGGACCTTCATGCCGCTTGTTCCGCTTGCTTCCCAAGGACGCCGCGGCGTGTTCACCCAAAGATCAACGCCCTGAACGAGTTGCTCCGCCATGAGCAGGTCGTAGTCGCTAAGAAAAACGACGCGAGATCGCACTTCAGGGCGGCGCACGAACTCGATCCACTGCCGGATCATGCCTTGTCCCGCGGCGTCTTGTGGGTGAGCTTTCCCCGCGAGGACGAGCTGGACGGGGCGTTCCCGGTTAGCAAGGATGCGCACAAGCCGCTCCGCATCGTGCAACAGAAGGTTTGGGCGCTTGTAAGACGCAAAGCGCCGCGCAAACCCTAGAGTGAGTGTGTCCGGATCAAGCACCTCGGCGGCCTTGGCAACCTCTTCCGGGGAAGCGCCCCGGACGCCTACCTGTTGAGCGTGTCGTCTGCGAACATAGTGCACGAGAGCGCCACGGCTATCCGTCCGAAGCTGCCATAGATCGGAATCGCTGACCTTCCGAACATTCTGCTCCATGCCTGCTGTAGCTCCGTGCCAGCGGCCTTTCCCGCACGCGCCCTCCCACAAATCATCCGCGCGCACAGAATCCCACGTAGGCGTGTGTACCCCGTTTGTCACGTGTGTCACCGGCACTTCGATCTCCGGCCAACGGGGAAACAGCACCTGGAAGATTCCTCGGCTGACTTGGCCATGCAACTGACTTACTCCATTGACAGCGCCACTGCCTCTGACTGCCAAATAAGCCATGTTGAAAGGTTCTGCTGAGTCTGTTCGATCGCGGCGTCCCAGTGCCATGAGGTCCTGGAGGGAAATCGACAGGCCCTGTTCCGCGTAGTTTTTGAGGTACCAGGCAATCAGGCCAGGATCAAAGCGGTCAAAGCCTGCTTCCACCGGAGTGTGGGTGGTAAAAAGATTGCCAGCGCGCGTGATCGTGAGCGCCACGTTGAATGGTTGCCGGTTGTTCGCCATATACGACCGCGCTCGTTCTAACACTGCGAATGCGGCGTGGCCCTCGTTGAGGTGACAAACTTCCGGATGCAAGCCGAGAGCCTCCAGAAGCCGCCAGCCTCCAATACCGAGAACCAACTCTTGCTTTAGGCGCAGTTCCGAACCGCCTCCGTAGAGTTCGCTGGTAATGCCGCGATGCGCGGGGATGTTCGCTGGATCGTTCGTGTCCAACAGATACAATCGCGCTCGACCCACCTGCGCTTGCCAGGCGCGGATCCAAAGTTTGGTACCAGGCAAGTTGGTGGATAAGCGCAGCCATTCACCGTTCGGCTCGCGCAACGGTTTGATGGGTAATTGGCCGGGGTCATTGTAGGGATAAAGGGCCTGCTGCTGACCTTGGGCGTCGATTTCCTGTCGAAAATATCCCTGCTGATACAGCAGCCCTATCCCTGTCACCGGGACGGATAGATTGCTTGCCGATTTGAGTTGATCGCCTGCGACGTTGCCGAGGCCGCCCGAATAAATGGGCAGGCCCTCCGTCAGCATAAATTCCATGGAGAAATACGCCACTCCCGTAAGGTCCGAACGCGGGTGGGCCTCCTGAAACCAGCCTCCCGGGCGCTCTGCCGTTTGCTTTTCGCGATGCAGGTCAGCGACTAACGTTTGGAAATCCGGATCGGCGGCAACGCTCTCGAGCTTTTCCTGAGAAATGGTCTGCAGAATGATCCAGGGATTGTGCGTCAGTTCCCAAAGTTCAGGGTCGAGCCGTTCCCAGAGGTGATCCGCGGAGTGATTGAATGACCATCTCAGGTCCAGCGCCAATTCGCTGAGAGCTTCCGGGATGGTTTTATCCAAGGGACGACTGCCGATTGCTGGACTGCCCATAAGCTGACTCCTCCTGACACCTCAGCTACCTGCGGCTACGCGAGCGCGACGCGTGAGCGCCTCCGAAACAATTGCTTGGGCTTCATCCTCGATGCGCCGCAGATGGTCTGGCCCGAGGAAGCTCTCTGCGTAAATCTTGTAGATTTCTTCCGTGCCTGAGGGCCTCGCGGCAAACCAGCCATCCTTCGCGATCACCTTGATTCCGCCGATCGGATTGCCGTCGCCCGGCGCGCTGGACAAGATCTGCTGGACCTTCTGACCGGCAACCTCCACAACGTGCACATCGCTTGGCGATAATCTTTGAAGAGCGGCTTTTTGCTCCGGCGTGGCGGGTGCGTCAATGCGCTCATAAACCGGATCACCCAAATCACGGGTGAGTTCACGATAGAGCTCACCGGGGTCCTTACCTAGGCACGCGGTGATTTCGGCGGAGAGCAAGCAAGGAATGATCCCGTCCTTGTCGGTGGACCACACCCTGGCGTTGCGGTCGAGAAACGAACAGCCGGCGCTCTCTTCTCCTGCGAAACCGAGCCGCTCGGACAACAGGCCTTCGACGAACCACTTGAAACCGACGGGAACCTCGTACAGCGCGCGGCTCAGCCGCGCGCTGACTCGATCAATCATGCTGCTGCTTACTACGGTTTTGCCAACCGCCACGTTTTGCCGCCAGTCCTTGCGATTCGAAAACAAGTAGTGAATGCAGGCGGACAAATAGTGGTTCGGTGGCAGCAGCCCGCACCCCTTGGTAACAATTCCGTGACGGTCGTGGTCGGTGTCGCTGGCAAATGCGATGTCGAACTTGTCTTTCCATCCGATCAACCTCTGCATCGCATAAGGAGAGGAAGGGTCCATGCGAATCTTGCCGTCCCAGTCCACGCTCATGAATCGAAAGGTTGGATCGATCGTTTTGTTTACAACCGTTAGGTTGAGGCCGTACCGCTCGGCAATCAGCGGCCAATAATCAATACCGGCTCCGCCCAGGGGATCGACACCCAGCGTGATCCTGGAAGCGCGAATGGTCTCGAGATCAATTACATTTTCGAGATCGCTGACGTAGCACTGGAGGTAGTCGTAGCGATGAATGGTCGAAGCGCGAAGCGCCTGCGTGAAAGCAACCCGCTTGACGGCTTGCAACCTGTTGCGAAGGAAATCGTTGGCCCGCGATTCGATCCACGAGGTCACATGCGAGTCGGCCGGTCCGGCGTGCGGAGGGTCGTATTTGAAGCCCCCGTCATCCGGTGGATTGTGAGAGGGAGTAATCACGATGCCGTCGGCGAGTCCCGTTTTTCGTCCGGCGTTGTAACCCAGGATGGCATGGGACACTGCCGGGGTCGGCGTGTACCTAGTGCCTTCCGACAACATCACGTCGACGTTGTTTGCCGCAAGCACCTGCAACGCGCTCGAAAATGCAGGTTCCGATAGCGCGTGCGTGTCCATTCCCAGGAAGAGCGGCCCATCGATCTTCTGCGCCTTGCGGTGATCACAAATGGCCTGAGTGATTGCCAGGATGTGCCACTCGTTGAAGGCTCCGTCGAAAGCAGAGCCACGATGACCGGACGTGCCGAACACAACCCGTTGCTTCGCGTCAGCGAGGTCAGGCTGCACGTTGTAGTAGGCAGTGACCAGCTTCGCGACATTCACCAAGATTGCGGGATCCGCTGGCTTTCCAGCGGATCGGTCGATTTCCATCTGCTCACCTCGGCGTCTACGGCGAAAACCCCAAAAGGCGCGTGCCAAAAAGAATGCGAGTTTTGTGCTTCCTCTATCCGGTTACCCACGCGCTAAAAGTATGGCACTCGATCGAGGCCCGACGCGAAAAGTAACCTGATCCTCCGTCGATGGCTCTTTCCCAGGTTCGTAGAGATCCCCAGGCGCCGGACGTGAAGTGTCTACCGCCAGGCGCCAGAGGTTATTGCCCGACGCGGCGGGAATTGAAAAATCGGACGGTGCTGTGTCGGCATTAAACATCAGGAATAGGTCGGCCTCTGCGTGCCGCAAAATCAGACACGCAAACGACTTTCGTTCGGGATCAGCCCAGGCGGGAGTCGTGCCTTGCGGTCCAAACCATTGTACCTCGGCGTCGGTGTAGAAGGCCGCTTTTCTGAGCACCGGATGGGCGCGGCGAAACGCGATCATTCCCCGGGCGAAGCGATGAATCTCCCGGTGCTTTTCGAGAAAGCTCCAGTCCAGCCAGCTGACGGCGTTATCCTGGCAGTACGCATTATTGTTACCTCGTTGGGTCCGACGAAATTCGTCTCCGCCCAGCAACATCGGGACGCCACGAGAAATAAAGAGTGTGAGGAGAAAATTCTTGATCAAGCGATTTCGCAAGGCTTCGACATCGGCGGAATTGCTTGGGCCTTCAACTCCGCAATTGTCGCTGTAATTGGCATCGGTGCCGTCCCGCCCGTACTCGCCGTTTTCCTCATTGTGCTTTTGTCTATAGGAAACCAAATCATTCAGTGTGAATCCGTCATGACTGGTGACAAAATTGAGGCTGTTTTCCGGCCCTTTGCCTGATCTTTGGTATAGATCCGCGCTCCCGCAGATGCGGCTAGCGAATAGCCCCATCATTCCCGCCTCACCGAGCCAGAAGCGGCGCACGTCATCCCGAAAGCGGCCATTCCATTCTGCCCAACGCTTTTCGGAGAAACTTCCCACTTGGTAGGCTCCGCCTGCATCCCAAGCCTCGGCGATGAGCACGACATCGCGCAAGATGGGGTCTTCCGCGATGCTTTCGAGCAACGGAGCGTTCTGAAGAAGATTGCCATGCTCATCTCGGCCTAGCACGGAAGCCAGATCGAAGCGAAATCCGTCAACGTGCATGAAAATCACCCAGTACCGGAGCACGTGCACAATGAACTCCCTCACGACCGGGTGGTTTGCGTTGAGCGTATTACCAACCCCAGAAAAATTTTTGTAATATCGGCGTTCATCCTCCTCGAGCATGTAAAAGATCGAATTATCCGTGCCACGGAGGCAGATTGTTGGACCGAGTTCATTTCCTTCGCCGGTGTGGTTCAAGACAATATCCAGAATTACTTCGATTCGAGCGCGGTGAAAGCTCTTGACCATTTCACGGAATTCGAGCACCTGCTGCGCGGCTGATTCCTGGGTGCTGTAAGTTTCTTTGGGGGCGAGGAAGGCGGCCGGATTGTAGCCCCAAAAATTCCTTAGTCGCCCTTTGCTTATCGGATTTACACGAGATAATTCGTTTTCGTTGAATTCCTGGACGGGCATCAACTCAATCGCGGTCACACCTAAATCTTCTAAATAAGGGATCTTCTCCGTCAAACCGCGGTAGGTTCCAGGGTGGACGGCGCGCGAACTCGGGTCGATCGTAAAACCACGAATATGCGTTTCGTAAATGACCGTGTCTGTGGCGGAATGCCTGAGCGGCAGGTCGCCCTCCCAGTCGAAGTGCGCGTGTGTCAACATGCACTTCGGCATGCAACCTGCATTGTCCACAGTCGAGAAACTTAGATCCCTTAGACGGCTCGACGAATCGTAGCCCCGCGCCGCTTCAAAATCCCAGTTCTTCGTTCCGACAAGAGCGGTAGCAAACGGATCGAGGAGCAGCTTATGGACATTGAATCGATGTCCGTCTCCCGGCTGATAGGGTCCATCGATCCGGAAGCCATAGAGTTGGCCGGAGGTGATACCTCGAACCCATACGTGCCACACGTCACCGGTTCGATGTCGTGCCGGATCCAAATCGATCACCCTGGTGGGCGAACAGCCGTCCGGGCTTTCATAGAGCTCCAGGAGAACGCGGGTTGCATGACGGCTGAATAGCGCGAAATTGACTCCTCCCTCGTATTGGCATGCCCCAAACGGCAGGGGGCTTCCGGCACGAACTTCGCCGCTCGGACTCTCGACACGATTCGACCTACCCTGTTTTCCGGCCGAGGCAGTCATCGACAGATCGCTTTCAAGCCGTAACCATGACCGACCTAACTTGCTGAAAAATTGGCTACTTCTCGCAGATGGAAACATCCAATGATGCGCGATTCAGCGGTCGACATACCTTCGATGTATCAAAACAAGACGCCGATGTAACTTTTTTTTGAACGGCTCACTTTCCGACTGAGACGGCGCATTTGGAACGGCAGTTACGCCGAACCTTTCGCCACATTTCTGGTGCGTCGCGTAGGACTGGCGCAATAACCGTACAGCCGCACCACCGCCAAGCCTCTGATTCGTCCACAAAGCGGTAAAGTCCAAGCTGTTCCAAAAGCCAGGAACGGGATAATGCACCGCAGTCATGGCAGTGAGGCGTCCAGGGGGTGGCAGCGGGGGCTGCCGTTAGTGGACGCCATCCGGCGGGGGCTGACGCGTAACGAGTCACACTGCGGTCTCAAAAACGGGAGCATGCTGTCGGATAGAACACGACGACGTATCGGTGGATAGTGCCGGCAACCCCGCGGGTCGGTTGAACGGAGGCCAATTGCAGGGCTGGGCCGTCTCCAAACTAAACCGATTCTCCAGTCCGCTGCGCGCATTCCATGTCGCGCAACCGAAAGCGGCAATCGGGCGGCACCACCCCGCGCTTTTCAGTCGCCTTCTGGGGGAGCCAAACACGTGGGAACTTAAGCATATTAGAATTCGTACAGACATTGAGTACGGATAACGGTTGGGCCTTTTGGTGTCCGGCGTAGAAAGTGGGATTCTTCTCAAGACAGAAGGAGATAGACCATGGGGGACATAAAACATTCGGTACCGAAGTGGATAACCGGAACGATTTGTCTCGTAATGATTTCACTGCTGGGCGCTGCCCCAGCATGGGCTCAGACCGAGAAGCACACGGTGTTCACCGAATACGATTTCCATTGGCTGGGACAATTGAAGGCTGGGCAGACGCTGGAAGTAATCAATCGAAACGGGCAGATTGAGGCGAGCGCTGCTGCGGGCGACGAAGCGCGTGTCGAAGGCATTAGGAGAGGCAACGATGACGACCGCGATTTGTTTATCGAAGTCGTTGAGTATTCCGACGGCGTGACGATTTGTGCCGTGCACGCCAACGACAAGACGCCCGGGCGATGCCATCGCGGCGGTGTGTCCTCCGAGTCCAATAGCTGGCACGGGAATCGCGCGAAGATTAACTTCGACGTGCAAGTGCCGCCGGGCGTCCGCTTCAATGCCCTGACGACCAACGGAAACGTACTGGGCCGCAACCTGGCAAGCGTGGTGGAGGCGGCGACGACGAACGGCAACGTGGAAGTTTCCACAAGCCAGTGGGCCTCAGCCACAACAACCAACGGTGGAATCCGCCTGTCTATGGGCAGCGCGAAGTGGAACGGCGAGTTGCAGGTGAAAAGTACAAACGGCAGCGTGGATGTGACCCTCCCGGCGTCGGCGGAATTCAAACTAGATGCGGTCACCACGAATGGCGGGATTCACACGGATTTTCCGATTACCGTACAGGGGAGCTTCAGTTCGAAGGAACTTTCCGGGACCGTGGGCGGAGGCGGAAGGGAATTAAAAGTCGCAACAACCAACGGCACGATTAAGCTGATGAAGAGCTGAAGAGAAAAGACGAGATAATCCACCAACTCACTGGCGAAGCTATCAAGTTGAAGCCCGGGCTTCATAAGAAAACTCGCGATTCCATTCTCGAGCTTCTAGCGTCGCTGCCCGTTTCCCGGACTCCTCCTCTTGACAACCAGGATGAGAAGCGTAGGGTCCTGTTGGTAGCCAAGGGATGAACGGGGATTTGCGGGATGCACATGCCGAGCTTAACGCCGCCAATGCGGCTGTTGGAAGTTGACACGCCGAATGGGCAGCACTTTTGCACGATCTTCGACCTCGCCTCCCTCCCATGATTCGCCTATGCATTGACAACCTTGGTTTCACTCGGCAAGAATCCACACGCAAAGAATGGCTCGCAAGAAATGCAATCCTTTGCCTCCCGAAATCCTCGCCGTGCCGCGAGGCTCGCCAAACCTCGAACCCTGCCGGAAATTCCGCCGCAGAAGGCATGTAGAGATTCTGGGTCGCTCGGGCCGGCACCGGGTTCGAGCAGCGGGAAGAGCCGCAGGGAGGTGACTTGGGAGCCGAAGGTCCAAGCTGCAAGCGCAAACTGCTCGTTTCGACGAATCATCTTGGTTTTGCTCATGGCTTTTTGTGCGCTGTTCACCCGGCTCCTTAGCGCCTCGCGGCCTCAGAAAAACGGCGACTCTGCACTTGCAGGGATTGCCCACACCATCATCTTTTGGGCCACGCCGGAAGATGCGCTGCGTCTGGGCGCGGCTTCGGCCGCAGCAAACTGCCTTGCCGGTTCTCCGGGCGCAACGCGGCTCGGGCACATTCGCCGCTTGCAGAACGAGATTCGTCTGGAAACAATCGAGACGGGTCCTGAGCATTTCCGGTATGACAGCTTTCTACGAAGCAGCTGGTCCGCGCAGGAGGGTGTTATGAAAAAATCGATCGGCGACAACATGATCCCGAGAGGTTGGAGTTTCGAGCAGGGGCTCGAGCTGGTAAAGAAGGCCGGCTACGACGGTATTGAGCTGTGGCTCGGGGAGGTCCCTTGGTTCCAGATGAACACCACCGACACGCAGGTAACGGAGCTGCGCCGCAAGGTGGAAAATGCCGGTCTGGTGGTCTCCAACGTTTCGACCGGCCTTCATTGGAAGACTCCGCTCTCGGCGCGCGATCCCAAGGTCCGAGCCGAGGCCATTCGCATCGTCGAGCGCGAGCTGGAGACGGCTCAGCTGCTCGGTTGCGACGCCATCCTTGTGGTGACTGGGCTGGTGACCCAAGAGGTTCCGTACAACGAGGTGTACCAGCGCTGTCTCGACGCCATGCAGCAACTTACTCCGGTTGCAGCCAAGGCGCGAGTCAAAATCGGTTGCGAGAACTGCAATTCGGAACAACGCTTCCTGCTGACGCCCAGGGAATTCTGGACATTCCTCAATGAGGTGGATAGTCCTTTCGTCGGCATCCATCTTGATGTTGGAAATATCCACGACACGGGCTTCGCCGAGCAATGGATTGAGATGCATGGCCCGCGCATAACGCGCATTCATCTAAAGGACGTCATGAAAAAGCGTGGACGATGCTGCGACACCGTCTATACGAGTCTTTTCATCGGCGACAACGACTGGCCTGCCATCCGAGCAGCGCTGACGAAAGTGCGCTATGACGGGTGGTTGATCGCGGAGATGGAAGCGCGCTATCGTTACGCCCAGGACCAGCAGTTTTACGACACCGCGGCTGATATGGACCGCCTGATTTCCGCCAAGTTATGAACCCAAAGGCTGCAGGGGCGTGGATGCACATCTCGCGCCGAAATTTTCTGCATGGTATGACCGCATCGGCCGGCACGCTATGGTCATCCCGCGTTACCGGATTGGATAACCTTGCTGGTCGGCAGTTCGATTGCGTTGTTCTCGATCTGACGTCACATTGCGTTCTGGGCGAATCGTTGCAAGGCTACCAGGCGGCATTCGCCGATGAGCATCATTGTCTTGCGGCAGACAGACTCGACTCACGATGGCGCTGCCGGATGGTAATTGCTCCAGGCGTTGGAATGATGGACCCCGCGATAGGGCGCATGCTGCTGGAGTTAGTCCAAGGAGGGACGCGCCTTGTGCTGGAATCCGGCGCGGGATTTCTAAGCCCGGCCGAGACTGCCGCGCACCAGCGGATGTTGTTTCGTTGCTTTGAGCTGGAGGTTGAGCCGCCTGTCGATCTGTGGTCTGGAAAGCTTGCTGATGACGATCTTTTCGCCAGCCGCAGCAGCCCACATCGAAGAAAGACGATCGACGGCCGCCAAGCGATCCCCTATGTCCGCTACGTTTGGCCGCGCGAGATAATGGTCCGGGGCTTCACCCGGGTGATTCCTGTGTCCGCGAAACTCGGAGAAGTAATCGGCTGGGTCGGATCACTCGCAGTGGCGTCGAAGCGCCCAGTAGGCAGGGGAACGTTGATTTTCCTCGGCTCCCCGCTGGGTCCGGCGCTCCGGGCAAGCGATCCTGAGGCGCGATCCTGGCTCCAGTCGGTTGTCTCGGTCTGAGCGTCGGCATCCAGCCGCTGCGGCGCAGCCAGCGTTTGATGACAACCTAGCGGATGAGAATCACAACAGCGTCTACAGAGACTACCACTACCAGCGCCTCAACATGGGCAGCGCTCCCGGGTTGCGCTCGATCCACCCCCGGGTAGGCCTTTCCCTACGAGACCCAAGCGAAGCGCCGGACAGGGTGCGCCCGATGTCCCTAGATCGGTCGCATTTTTTTGATTTTGGGACACCCCTGGCGTTTGCTATAGTCGGCGTCTTGCAAGGTGCAATCCTGAGATCTATGTTTCATGGATTGCGGGGAGTTTTTCTGTGACGGAACCAGAGGCGAATCTCAGCAAAACTTACGATGCGGTAATTGTCGGCTCGGGCGCGGCCGGCGGCATGGCCGCACACGTCCTCACCTCTCACGGCCTGCAGGTGCTGTTGCTGGAGGCCGGGAAAAAGCTGCCCATCGAACAGGAATTGCGCTCGATGGAGTGGCCTTACGACAATGCTCACCGCGGAGACCTCCCGCCGGAGTCGCATGCGCTGACCTTCAACGAATACACCATTCGCAATCCGCCCTACGGCGCAGGCTTTGAGAAGGCCCGGCACCTTCGCAGCTACGTCGGGAACAGCGATTACGTCAAAAATATTGTTGTTGACGAGCGCGAGAATCCGTTCACGGGCACGAACTACGCGTGGGTGCGCGCGCGATGTCTGGGCGGAAAAACAAATATCTGGGGAAGGCTGGCGCTGCGCCTCTCCGACTACGACTTCAAGGCCAAGAGTCGCGACGGTTTCGGCGAAGATTGGCCTATCAGCTATAGCGACATCGCCCCTTACTACGACAAGGTGGATTTGTATCTCGGCATCATGGGCGTGAAGGAGAACTTGCCGCATCTTCCCGACGGCATATTTCAGCGTCCGCAGAAATTGAATTGTGCCGAAGTCACGCTGAAACAAAGTCTGCAAAAAATGGGCCGCGTGTTGACACAGTACCGCGCCGGCGTCACCAGCGAAGGACTGAAGCACAACAAATATCGCAGCCGGTGCTACGGGCGCGGCTCCTGTGAACGCAAAGGCGGATGCGACATTCATGCCGCGTTTGACTCGCCGACCGGCCTGATCTATCCCGCGATGGACACGGCGAATCTGAGCTTGCGCACCAACGCAGTGGTGCGCGAAGTTACGGTAGATCCGCAGACAGGCAAAGCCAGCGGCGTGCATTTCATCGATGCGCAGACGATGAAGGACTACACCGTTCGCGCAAAGGTCGTAGTGCTAGCGGCGTCCACGCTCGAATCCGCCAGGTTGCTGTTGCTGTCGAAGTCGCGGTCGCATGCGAATGGGCTGGCGAACTCGAGCGGCCACGTCGGCCACAATTTCTGCGAGCATATTATGGGACCGGGGGTGACCGGCCGTGCGAAAGACTTGGTCGGCAAGCCGTCGACTCTGGACGATGGGCGTCCCGGTGGATTCTACTTGACCAGATTTCGCAATCTTTCAGAGAAACACCCCAAATTCATCCGCGGTTATGGCTTTGAAGGCGGCAGCGGGTGCCGCATGTTTCCGAGTGGGACCGACGTGCACGGCTTCGGCGCGTCCTTCAAAGAAGAAGTTCGCAAGAACCAGGGCGCGTACATTGGCATGGGTGCCTTCGGTGAGGTTCTGGCGCGCTACGAAAACTACGTTGATTTGGATCCTGTAGTGAAAGACAAGTGGGGCATTCCCGCCTTGCGTTTTCACTATAAGTTCGGAGACAACGAGCACCGCATGGCCGAGGACATGAAAGAGACGGCGCAGGAGATGTTCGAGGCCGCGGGATTCGAGATTGTGCACGTCAGAAGCCGGGTGCTCACTGAAGGCTGGTCGATTCATGAGCTAGGCACCGCGCGCATGGGCGACGATCCCAAAACCTCGGTTCTGAATCAGTTTCAGCAGTCGCACGATGTACAGAATTTGTTCGTCGTCGATGGCAGCGGCTTCGTCAGCGCCAGTTGCCAAAATCCCACCTGGACCATCATGGCGTTGTGCTGGCGCTCCTGTGACTACCTGGCGGACGAATTTCGAAAAGGAAATTTGTAGGTGGAACATGTCTAGCAATGATCCGGTTGATCTGCGGCAAGATCGTCGGGAATGGTTGAAGAGTTCGGCCGCGGCACTCGGCGCATCGCTGCTGCCTTTGCCTGCCCTGAGCGGAGAGCAGCCGCAAACCGCGACGCCGCCGAGTAAGCCGGCGGCAAGCTCCGCGCCAAACAAACCCGCGGGGCGTTTCTTTACTCCCGCCCAGCATGCGCTGGTCGAGGAGTTGTCAGAGACGATCATCCCCGCGGACAGCCATTCCGGCGGCGCAAAAGCAGCAAAAGTTGCCGATTATATCGAGCAGTTTCTCAGCGAAACCGATGACGACAATCAGAAGGCGCTGTGGCGTGAAGGCCTGCGACTGGTCGATTTAATGAGCCGCCATTACCACCAAAAATCCTTTGTTGACTCGGGCCCAGAGGAAAGGATCGCACTTCTTCAGGTGCTTTCCGATAACGATCACATGACCGACCTTCCCGAAGTGCGCTTCTTTATTGAATTGAAACGGCTTACGGTGCGCGGCTATTACACGTCCAAAATCGGCATCCACGCTGAGCTCGACTACAAAGGCAATCGGATTCTCCAGGAGTATGTCGGCTGCGACGACCAAGGCACTTCGTCGTAACCTGGGAGCGCGGCGGTCTTGCATCCCAAGCGAAGTCGCAGGGCCGCCTGCTTGGCAGTGCTCAATCGGATTTTTGAGGCAGAGACGGAAATGGCGGACGGCAAAGTAAAGGTCGGCATCATCGGCTCGCAATTCCAGGCGGACATTCACGCCGCGTCCTTGCAAATCATGCCGCATGAGGCGGAAGTGCTTGCCATCGCCTCTCCGACTGCCGGCAATGCTGCGGCGTTGGCAAAAAGGTTCGGCATTCCGCGAGTCTTCACCGATTACCGCGAGATGCTGAAAGAGCGCGACCTTGAGATGATCACCATCGCCGCGCCCAACAGCCTGCATGCACAGATGACCAAGGACATCGCTGCCGCCGGCAAGCACATCGTCTGCGAAAAGCCCCTGGCCATGACCATTGCCGAAGGCGAAGAAATGATCGCGGCAGCGAAACGCCACGGCGTTCTCCTGATGTACGGCGAGGAACTTTTCTTTACCCCGAAATATCTAAAAGCCAAGGAAATGGCGGATTCCGGCGCATTTGGCAAGGTCTATCTGGTCAAACAAAGCGAAAAGCATTTCGGGCCGCACAGCGCGTGGTTTTGGGACGTGAATCGCTCCGGCGGTGGCGCACTGATGGACTTGGGCTGCCACGGTATCGCGTTTTGCTATTGGCTCCTCGGCCGCTCGCCAATCAAGTCGGTCTACTGCCAGATGGGCACCTACGTTCACGGCGACAAGACCAAAGCCGAAGACGATTCTTTGTGCATCCTGGAGTTCGCCAATGGCGCCGTAGGACTGGTTGAAAACAGCTGGGCGCGCCGCGGCGGCATGGACGATCGCATTGAAGTTTTCGGCGAGGATGGGTGCACTTACGCCAATTTGCACATGGGCAACGCCCTGCCGACGTACAGCGAAAACGGTTACGGATACGCCGTCGAAAAGGCGCCTAGTACGAAAGGTTGGACGTATCCCGTCTTCGAGGAACTCTGGAATTACGGCACGCCGCAAGAGCTGACCCACTTCGCGCGCAGCGTTCGTGGGAAAGAGACGCCGCAAGCTACGGGCGAAGATGGCTTGGTCGTGCTGCGCGCGATTTATGCGGGTTATGCCTCCGCGGGCGAGGGCCGCAAAATCGCGCTCCCTTACCTGCCGCCTCCTGGCGTCAAAAAGCCCATCGATCTGTGGCTGGACGGCGCGTCCCGACAGCAACGCGCGCCGCATTGAGGACCGTCATTCTTGTGTGTCCCCTTTCCTTTAACTATGGCACTCTTGCATCGGCCGACGGCTGTCACGAGGTGATTCCGTGCCTTTCTCGATGAGAATGCGTCTCTCCCTGATGATGTTTCTGGAGTATTTCATTTGGGGCGCGTGGTACGTCACCCTGGGGACTTGGCTAGGACAACAATTGCATTTTTCGGGCGAGCAGATCGGCGTCGCCGCCGGGACGACCGCCTTGGGCGCCGCGATTTCACCGTTCCTCGTCGGACTCATGGCGGACGAGCTGTTCGCCAATCAGCGGCTGCTGGCCGCGCTGCACGGTATCGGCGGCGTGCTCCTGTGGTTTGCCTCCACACAAAAAGCTTTCGGTCCGATGTATGCGGTCTTGCTCATCTATTCGCTTTGCTACATGCCCACGATGGCGCTGACCAATGCGCTCGCCTTTCGCCAGATGAAAGACCCCAAGCAGGATTTTGGATCGATTCGCGTACTGGGGACCGCCGGGTGGATCGTTGCCGGCCTGCTTATCGGTTTTCTTCGCGTCGAACCGACAGCCATTCCCATTCGTATCGCAGGTGCGGCCTCTCTATTGATGGCCATTTACAGCCTGACACTGCCCCACACGCCGCCTTTGCGCTCTGCCCACGGATTCAAACTGAGCAATATCTTTCCGCCGGAGGCCTTTACGCTTTTTAAGGATCGCAACTTCTCGATCTTTGTCCTGGCCTCATTCCTTATCTGCATTCCTCTGCAGTTCTACTACACGTTTACCAATCCATTCCTGAATGAAATCGGCATGCAAAATGCCGCCGGCAAAATGACCATGGGCCAAATGTCCGAGTTGCTCTTCATGGTAACGTTGCCATGGTTCTTCCGCCGGGTCGGCGTGAAGTACACCCTCATGCTGGGCATGTTCGCCTGGGTTGTGCGCTACATTTGCTTTGGCACAGGGAACACCGGCAGCTTGCTGCCGCTGCTCTATCTGGGAATCGTCCTTCACGGCATCTGCTATGACTTTTTCTTCGTGACCGGACAGGTGTATGTGGACCAAAAAGCGCCTCCGGCACTCCGCGCTGTGGCGCAGGGGTTGATCTACTTCATTACCTATGGCATCGGGATGTTCGTCGGGTCCTGGATCTGTGGCGGCATTGTAGATAGGTACGCGAAATCCCTGGTGTCAGGCGGAGTGGTCCATGACTGGCGCTCCATCTGGATGGTGCCGGCCATCGCGTCGGCGGTAGTCTTACTATTCTTCTGGGTCGGATTCCGGCGTGAAGAACGTCCGCCCCAGCAGCCCACGCCTGTCGCCGAAGCTACGGTGAGTCGCTAAGGGACTAATTCCACAGCAACAAACGAAAAACGGCAGGAGCGGCCGCAACACCACTGTTTAGAACATTTGCCTTTTGACCTGGATGATCGGACCGACGCGAGAAGATTGGTGCGGCTAGCGGTAGTTTACCGCTAGCGAGAAGCGATCCCTATTCAGCCGTGACGCCATTTTTGCGGTTGGAGGACAGCAGGTCGGCGAACGATGGGTAGCAAAAAACGAATCTAACGTGTCTGCACTTCGACAGGGTCCGGCAAGTGCATCGAGCCCTCCGTCAGCTCTCCAATCGTCACGTTTTGCCCATGCTCGACGTAGCGCAAGAGCACACTAGGCTGCAACCATGCAGAACCCCAGGCGTCCTCTACCGCGACGATCGTATATGCTCCGGGAATCACTCCTCGGAGCACGAAGCTTCCATCTAAATCGCTCTGATCCCTTCGGAACATTTCCTGGTGCAATTCAGGATCTTTTGGCACCAGGATCACCATGACACCAGCCATGGGCTTCTCTCCGCGTTTCGCGAATCCTTCCAGGGTCACCACGCCGCCGGCCAAGAACACCGTTAGGTCGAGAGACGCACCCGGCGTTACATTCAGCTCGTGGCCAGAGGTTTCGACTCCCTGAGACGAAGTGCGAACCACGGAATATGGCTTGGTGGGAGAGGAGACCAGGATCGCGTATTTGCCCGCAGGAAGCTCCTCGAATCTCACTTCGCCGGCACTATCAACGGGCCTGACGGCTACAACGCGCTGCCGCGAGTCTTGCAAAGCGATAGAGAACTGCTTCGGGAATGGGTCTCCCCGCGGAAGCTTTACCGACAATTTCGCGGTACCTGCCGGTTCGCTGATGGGTTCGTCCAATTCTTGACCATTTCTGGCCAGGTCCATCTCAGTCGGCTGTAGGAGTTGGCTAGTCTTTGGTTCACGCCGGCGGACGATGTATTTCCCCGCCGGAACCCCCTTCAACTCATAAACGCCAGGAGCCACCATTTGCATTCCTTCGGGTTGAACGTGTTCCTCCGAATCAAAGACCCGTTTCCGAAGCACCGGCATGCTGAACCCGTGCTGATCGTCGGATACACGGAAGATGAAATGAAGGGCAGGGACGGGACTCAGGTGCACATCGATCTGCAGGCGATCGCCACCTCTGACCGGGATGGCTGTAGCCCCATCGGCTTCCGTTGCCCCGTTGTAATAGGTCGTCGGATAGGCCACGTCCAGCGACGGCGCAACTCCTGGCGGCGGATTTGCCGTGCCATCGGCAGAAGAAGAAACAGGGTGGACGGCATACCATGGGTTCGCTGCCACGGACACAAAGTAATTCCCAGGCGCTAGAGACGGAAACTCGTAGGAACCCCGGTCGTCGGTCAAAGCGGTGCCCACGGGCATAATGCGGTTCAGCCCGCCAGCGTGGTTTTCCTGATAAAGCGTGATGCGTGCATGGCGGACGGGATCCCCCGACTCATCGAAGATTTGGCCGGCCAGCAGCGCCCGCGGCGTGAGCCGCAAAACGAGGCTCTCGGTGTCGAGGCCGGCCCCGGTCACGATTGCGGTGGAATATTGTTCGTGCTGATCATAAGCGGCGGAGATAAATCCGCGTTTCGCTCCCTGCAACGAGAACTTGCCCGCCTTGAGCTGAGGGAATTCAAAATGCCCATTCTCAGAAGTGATCGTCCATGCGGAGTTCGCGCGGTTGCTGGTATCGAAGATCGAAACGCGGGCTTTCCCGATCGACGCCCCGTTGAGTGCGTTTACGATCGTGCCCGCGATTCTAAACTTTGTATCATGAGAGTTGCTTTGCTCGGCGTTCTGTGCGCCGAGAGTAGCGCAGCAGGGCAGCAGGAGAAGCACCAGCGCGAGGGGTCGCAATCGAATCGCTCGTAAAAGGCCGAACATGCTCACTCGCCTTGGGTAATCAGCGGCAGTTGCAAGTGCTCCTTCTGTCCCGCGACCACCCGAATGACCTGTGCCTTGGCCTCATATTTGCTCAGGGCCTCCTCGCTCGCGTACTCCAAGTCGGGCTGTTGGCGATCGAATGCCAGCACCCGGTAAACGCCCGGTGGGAGCTGCTGCAGTTGAAATTTCCCATCGGGGGAAACCCAAGCCATGCGGAACTGGCCACTGCTACCGGTCGTAGGACAGAAATAGACGTTGCCTGGGGATTGACCCTGTGATCGGAATCCAGCTCCAGCTGCGTCCCTGGTTGACGCACCTACAATTGCGCCTTCGACCTCCGCGCCGTCGTCTCGCACGGTGATCTCAATCGGCGGAGTCGCGCCACCCAGGGCTACCACCAAAGGCTGGTGCTCGAGATCGGTACCGTTGGAAGTGACCGATGAAGCAAATCCGATTGCCGTGTTCACCAGCACCCGGTAGCGGCCAGGTTGCACATTTTCGATCATGAGCGGCGAATCGTCGTCCGGGCCCCTGGGCGGGCGCAAAGAAGCGCCGGGCGCGAAGCCGAACTCCTCGATCGGTAGCAACGACACTTGCAGATAGCCTGGCCGCCTCCCGTTTCCAGAGGCATTGCGAATACTGTCAACGACCATAGGCCCCTGAGTCGCGGTTTCACGGTGTTGAAATTCCTCTCGAACGCTAACGACGATGGAACTGTTGGGCAACATCATCAGCGCCGGTCCCTCCGCAGCGGCACCTTTGACCGTGAGAGTCGACATTCCGGTCATCGCATTGGAACCAGCGGCTGTTGCCCGGACGACATACGTTCCATCTGGTAGCAACCCCTGGATCAACTGCTCCTCGGCGTTGTATCCAAGAGAGTATCCGGGGCCTTCGTGCCCTTGTAGCCACACCTGAATACCGATCGGGAGGCCAAGTGGTGCGCCTCCGACGGGCACTTTTACCGCGTAGTACTCTCGCCGTGCAGGCGAAACATCTGCCTCGGTAGTGCTCCCCGCTGATAGCTGAATGACCGAGGCTGTGGTGAAGTCGGTTGCCGCAGGGTAGTACACCGGTGGGTACCCAAATAACTGCCCACGAGGGTTAAAGGCCAACGGATCGCGGTCAAGTAGTTCGTGGGTCACAAGTTTGTAGGACCCTGCTGAAAGTTCAGCATACCGGTACTCTCCGTCTGATTTTGACATCACCGTTCCTACAGAATCCCAGTGCTCCCGGCCTTCCCGCACCTGGCGTCGAAACAGTTCCACCTGGATTCTGTTAGAGCCGTCGGACTCTGGCAGAAGAATGTGCCCAATGATTAGAGCTTCGGGCGCGAGGGGGATGGTTAGCTCCTGCTGCGTTTCGCTTAACGGGAATGTCTGCTGTCCGTCATGATCCGGTAAAAAGCCCGTCTTTCGTGCCATCAACATGGAAGGACGATTTGTCGCGCCATATTGGCGCGGATAGGATGGCGAGGGCCCAACGTTTGATGTGGCCGCAAACCCTGCATTCGGTTCGCGTTCCGCCCTTGCGAATTTGAATTCAAAACGGCCTTGACCGTCCGTCATGGCGGCGTAGCGATTATCCGGAGAGTAGACCAGCGCACGACCTATGGGTTCATGGGTCAGACTGTTCACGACCGTGCCGCGGAGGGTGTCGCTCTCCTGATCGGGTGTGCCGGCAGTTTGTGCGCACAAAGGATAAATGGCCCCGGAGCAACAGAGAAACACGGTGCCAAGTGCAAGCGCACCAAGTGATTGCAGGCCGAACATACACTTCGAATGCAAGAAACCTGCCCGGTCTTTTGAAAGAAGATAATGAAGCCTTCGACGTCCTGGGTTTGCCGAGGACAGGTTCGCCTTGCGTTGCGTAGGATGCCGCAGCGCAGGGACCGGTTGTCCCCGAGGTCGAACCCAAACCGGGTGCCAACCGTAGCAGATTCATCCATGCGCCGACAATTGGGGTGAAACCCCTAATTCCTCGCGCAGGCAAAAACCTGAGCATATGCTTAGTAAACCGTACGCGGTGAGGATGCCGAGCGATCATCGGAAACCAAGCAACAGGCAATTGAGCGATGCGGAGTGCGATTTGCAAAAGGCAGATCAGGATGCCTAACTAAGGGGAAGAGATCTATGCCGCCAACAAATAAGCGGAATTTAACAGGATCAAGTTGATCGCGATTTCAGTTCGCTCACGGCTTTTGAGAGCACCATGGTCGAGGTCCGTCAGTCGAACGAATAGGAGCTCGACAAAAACTTATGGCTGAGACAAACATTTCCGTCGCGTGCATCGGACTTGGGCGCCTGGGGGCTGGAATTGCGCACAATGTCCAACGTGCCGGTTTCAGGTTGATCGTCTACAACCGCACCCAGGAAAAGGCGGAGCCGCTGATCACTTCCGGCGCAGCGTTGGCGCGGACGCCAAGAGAGGCAGCTCACGCGGCGGATGTAGTCGTCACATCATTGATGGATGATGCTTCTGTGCTCGACGTCGTCAACGGCGCGGACGGCGTCCTGTCTGGTATGCGCCCTGGTGCGGTTCACGCCGGCACAACCACCACTTCGCCAAATCTCAGCACTCGGCTAACTGAATTGCATTCATCTCACGGCAGCGAGTATGTAGCGGCTAACGTGCTGGGACGCCCGGATGCCGCCGCTGCGGGCAAGCTGATCACGCTTCTCGCTAGAAAGCCGGAAGCGATCGCGCGCGCCCGGCAAGTGATTGATACGTACTCCGCCCGCGTGATTCTCTTGGGAGAAGATCCCGCGCTGGCCTCCAGCATGAAGCTGGCTGGAAATTTCTTCCTCGCCGGATTGCTCGAAGTCATTGGAGAAGCATTTGCGTTTGCCAAAAGAAGGGGGGTTCTTGATCCCTTCAGCGAAATGTTGAAGGCTTTTTTGCCGGGCTCGCAGGAATATCTGGATCGGATTCGCAGCTCTGATTTCGGTCGTGCGGGCTTTACGCTAGATGCCGGGTTGAAAGACATCCTGCTGATTCTCGACGCAGCTGCCGAAGTAAGACTTCTGATCAGTGCGACTGGTCGGTTTTCACAGCGATCTCTTCCCTTGACGCCAGTCCGTAGCAGAGACGGGTGTGATATTACCCGGCTTCGAACGGAGTCGCTAGTGGTATGTCCCGTATATAGCTTTACAGAACAGCGCCCTTCTTTTTCCCTCTGGGCTGGGTGGATCCGGGTTTGATCTGCTCCATCTTGGCCCGCGCGCGCTCGATCTTTTTGATGATGTCCTCAACCGTGGCGGTCCAGATGAACGGCTTGGGGTTTTCGTTCCAGGCTTGCATAAATGCCTCGATCGCCTGCTTTAGATCCGGCACACTCACGAAACTGCCGCGCCGAATCGCTTTCTCGGTCAATTCTCGAAACCAGCGCTCCACCAGATTCAACCAGCTTGAACTGGTCGGCACAAAGTGGCACACAAAACGAGGATGCTTCTTCAGCCACGCTTGCACGTGCGGCTCTTTGTGCGTGCCGTAGTTGTCCATCACCAGATGCAACTTCAGCTCCGGGGGAAACTCCGCGTCTAAGCGGCGCAGAAACTTCCGCCACTCCTGATGCCGATGTCGGCCGTGACATTCACCAATCACCTTGCCATCCAACACATTCAGTGCCGCAAACAGGGTGGTGGTGCCGTTGCGCTTGTAGTCGTGCGTCATCGTACCGCACCGGCCTTTCTTCAACGGCAGCCCCGGCTGCGTCCGATCTAACGCTTGTATTTGGCTCTTTTCATCCAAACACAGCACCAAGGCCTTGTCGGGCGGGTTCATATACAACCCCACTACATCGGTCAGCTTCTCTAGGAATTTCGCATCCCGCGACAGCTTAAATGTGCGGCTCAGATGCGGCTTGATATTGTGCAGCTGCCATAAACGGTTCACCGTGTTCTTGCTGACCCCTTGCGCCTTCGCCATCAGCCGGCAACTCCAATGGGTCATGCCCTTGGGCTTGCTCTGCAAGGTCGCTTGAATGATCCGGTCTCGCTGGCCTTGATCATAGCGCGCTTTGCGCCCGCGACCGGGAGCGATCTCCCAGACCTCCCCGATGCCCTGTTCGTGCACCCGCTTCCGCCACAGCTGCACGGTGGGTCGGCTCACGCCCAGCCCCGCGGCGATGGCCACATTCTGCTGACCCGCCACCGCTCTCAAGATAATCCGGCAACGCAGCGCCACTTGTTGAGGCGTTCCGTGTGCGGACTCCCACTGTTCCAGTTGAGTGCGCTCAGCCGGTTGTAACTCGATCGCCAGACCTGTGTTCGGCATGGCTGAGATCATACCAAGGCGCCGAAACTCTGTCAAGTTATTTATGGGACACTACACTAGTTTGTAGGTCCCGATCAGCGGATTACCACCGCTGCCGAAATTCCGGAATGGAGGTCGTCACGCTGGCCCGCCGAATACGGCCACAAACCGTGATGCAGGGTGCGCGAAAAAACACAGAGCGCTTTTACTTATTTACACCTTAAAGGACTCATTGATCGGCGCGTCGGAGATCGCTCAGTCGTGCCGCCTGCATCATCAGGTAGTTCCGCTCAGGCAGGCTGGTTGCGCGGCTGGCGGCATTCCGGTAGTTCGTGATAGCAGCCTCGTGCTCGCCGGCCATTTCCAGCAGATGAGCACGCACGGCCTCAAGACGGTGGCGCTCCGCGAGTCGCGGATCAGAGTCGAGTGCGTTGAGCAGTTCCAGTCCTTTTCTTGGTCCGTGCACCATGGCGGCGGCGACCGCGTGGTTTAGCACGATCATTGGATTATCGGACATGTGCTTCAGAAGTTCGTAGAGCGCCAGTATCTGCGGCCAGTCGGTATCCTCGGTGCGCGCCGCCTCGTCGTGCACTGCCGCGATGGCTGCCTGCAATTGGTACGGGCCAACCGCGCCCTTCGGCAGCGCAGCCGACAGCAGCGCGATCCCCTCCGCGATCTGTTGCCGGTCCCACAGCGCCCTGTTTTGCTGTGCGAGGGGGACCAGCTCCTCGGGCCCTGTTCGCGCTGCACGTCGCGCATCGGTCAACAGCATCAGCGCGAGCAGTCCTGCAACCTCCGTGTTATCCGGTTGCAGATCGTACACAATCCGCATCAAACGGATGGCCTCATCCGACAGATCTGCTCGGCGCAACTGCGGTCCGGCGCTGCTCGCGTACCCTTCATTGAAGATTAGGTAGAGCACGTGCAGCACAGCTCGCAAGCGTTGCGCGCGATCTTCGGCAGTCGGCAATTGGAAGGGAATCCCGGACTCCTTGATGCTTTGCTTGGCGCGGCTGATGCGCTGCGCCATGGTGGCCTCAGGCACCAGAAACGCGTTTGCGATTTCCGCTGTCGTTAACCCGCCCACCGCCCGGAGCGTCAGCGCAATCGCGGAAGCCGGAGTGAGAGCAGGGTGGCAGCACATGAACAGCAGCTCCAGCGTGTCATCATCGACGGTCTCCGCCGCTCCCTCGACTTGCAGCGCCAGTCGTTCCGCTTCCTCCGCGGCCACCTGCTCGCGGCGCCGGCGTGCGACCTCGCTTCGAATGTGGTCCGTCATCCGGCGCGACGCAACCTGAATCAGCCAGCCGCGCGGATTGGCAGGCACACCGTCACGAGGCCATTGCTCGGTCGCCGCGATTAACGCCTCCTGCACAGCGTCCTCTGCCGCTGCAAAATCACGAAATCTTCGCACCACCGGGCTGAGCACCTGCGGCGCCATTTCTCGCAGCAATTGCTCGATGGGAGGGTCTAATCGATCGGCCATCGTTCCACTCAGCACCTTTGAAATTTCACAGCCCTAAATCGGCGTGACCGCTTAGAACTTGCCGTACCTCGATAGGTATGCCTCCCGGCTTGCCTCCTGGTCCCGGCGCCGCCGAAGCCCGCGCCGCAATTTTGTAGGCTTGCTCCGGGCTCTCCACATCGATGATCCAATACCCTGCCAGAAATTCCTTCGATTCCGGGAACACACCGTCCGTAATCGCCTCCCCGTTCTTCCCCGCGCGCACCATCTTGGCCTCGCCCGGCCACCCCAAGCCCTCGGTCGCGACAAACACTCCCGAGTCCTTGAGTTCCTTGCCGAACGCGCGCATGAAAGCGACGTTCTGCTCCAGGTCTTCCTTCGACCACTTCGCGTATTCATCCCAATTTGCCCTCGTGCCCGTCATCATCAGAATAAATCTCATATCCTTTTTTCTCCTCTCATTCCATTTCGGGCTTCGCATTCAGCTACGACGGGCGCATCCGGAGTCCCCCATCGCTCGACTAAGACTCTGGCTCTGGATAACTCGCGAACCCACGCACTTCGATCGGCACGTTCGTCGGCATTCCACCGGGTCCCGGCGCTGCTGAAATTCGCCCCGCTATAGCGCAAGCCCGCTCTGGAGTCGCGACGTCGACGATCCAGTAGCCCAGGAGAAACTCCTTCGACTCCGGGAAGACTCCGTCTGTAACCGGCATGCCGCCCTTCTCGCCGAGCACCACTTTGGCTTCCTGCGGCCCAGCTAATCCCTGGGTGGCGACAAACTCTCCTGATGCGGTCAACTCCTTAGCGATGCGCCGCAGGACTGCCATGTGCGCATTTCTGTCCTTTTGGGACCATGCAAGATAGCTTTCAACCCCTACTTTCTTCCCGGTCATCAGCAAAATGTATTTCATGTCTTTTGCTCCTATGCTGTTTCGGTACTGCCTTGCCGTTCTGTTAATCCTTCTTGTCAGTCTGAAACATCCAACGAACGCCAAACTTGTCGCTGAGTGCGCCGTAAGTCCCAAAAAACTGCTCTTTCAGTGGATCGGTTAATTCTGCTCCGTCCGAAAGTTTCTCGAACAGGGCTTTCAACTCTCGCAATGCTCCTCCGCTCAGGAAGAGACAAACCGTGTTGCCTCGAATTGGAGTTTGCTCGGGTCGTAGCCAGTCTGATGCCGAAATCTCCACATTGCCGCTTCTGAGTCGCGCATTGATGACTTTTTCGTGCTGGACTGTTGGCATCCGATCCTTCACCGGAGAATCCTTCACTTTCGTGACCGTCAACTCTCCCCCGAAGCAGGACTTGTAAAACTCCATTGCCTGACGGCAATGGCCATCGAATAAAAGGTACGGCGTCAAGGCTGCCATTTCATCTCCTTGGATTTTCTGAATCTTAGCGCCGGCTATGAAACGACTGGGCCAAGCTGCCAATGTCGCCGTGGAAAGCCAGGACGCGAGCAAACGGCGGCGAGAGATTTTGTAGGCTTTCGACATGGCCGACCTCCTTGGCTGCTGGTACTTGGCAGTCAGAACTTAGCAGTTGCGCTTTCATAGGTAGGTCGGTGCCCGCCCCCGGTTCTCGACATCCCGCCCAGCGATTTTTCAAAGAAGATTGTCGCCACCGCCGTGTCGATTCTGCGGTTCCTGGACCGACGTTCTTACAGAGGCACGAAGAAAATGACGGACACAATGGTAGTAGACGTGAGTCAAGATTGGGAAATCGCCTGCGATGTCCAGGAGCGGTTCATGCACCACGCCGTGCCCACCCTGACGGCATCAGCTACGGCGCTCGTTGCAGGCAACTCCGGGCGTCTCGGCGACGTTCGGCTGGCAGCGAATCGGGAGCCACGTTTCCCCTTATACCATTCCGTTACCGACACCTCCTCGGGGACGAGTAGTTGTGGCAGCCCTTGGGGAGGGCGGTGCCGTCTCCAACGGCGGGGTTTCTTCGCCGCGGCCGACTGTGGTGGATGACTTCACTTCCAGCAGCTCACGCGTTCGGTGCGCTTCTGGAAGGCCCCGGACAGGGAATGGTTCCGCGCCCGGAGCAAGAGCTTGCGACCCTCAGGGGTGCGTGTGAAGACAAGCTGCAGGGGACCCACAAGCCTTCTCCAGCGCTGGGCAAAAAATTCCGCGAACTCCTTCTTCCGTGCCGGCACATCCGGCACGGCGAAATAGTCCTCGCGGAAAATCCGCCAAATCCTCCCGCGCGCAAGCAGGTAACGCGGGTTGTCAGTCGGGCTCATCGTCTCCTTCAGGGCACGAAGGAAGATCGCTTGGTCTTTGCCAGTACCACCGCCAATCCAGCAAAAGACCGTTCCGTCTTTATTCCCGTTTGCATAGACGCGGAAGTCTCCTGCACGTTGGTCGATGGAGCCCTCGTATTCAAGAGCGTCAAGCACCGCGCGCCCGATCTGCCCGATGCTCCTTTCCGGGGTTCCGTGTCGAATCAAGCGCCAGAGTGCAAGCAGGCTCCAAGGCAGGCTTACGGCCGCCGCGATGCCAAGCAAGGTGAGCACAAAGCTCCAGAAGTCTTGCGTCGTCCGGGCGCGACCCAATGCCCGTCCCAATGACTCAAGAACGGCAAGGAAAATGTAGAGAGATTGGACCGGCAGTGCTGCGATCGTGTTTGCAAGTACGAAGCCTCGCGGCAGCGATTCCTCTGGTGCTTTCAGGCCATCCGTCATCTGCTTGATCGAACCCGCGTTGAGGGCATCATGCCACTGATTACGGAGCCCTTCGCGGTCGAGGGGCACGTTTGCGAGTCTGCGCGTTGATTTGGTCAAGCTGTTCACGGCTGAACGGCGGACGTCCAAAACCGAGCCGCTCGGTTCCATTCTCGATGACCGGGGCAGTGGCGCTCACCCCGACGAATGCAGAGCATCGACGAACAAGCAGTTCGAAATCATCACCGGGCCCAAAGATTCCGGGCTCGGCGCAAACCAAGTGCCAAATGTTTGCAGTCTTCTGCGATTGCGCCGAATCCACACGGATCGCTCGTCCTCGCATTTGGTTCGACAGCATGAACGAGCCAGCGTAGCCGTCAAAGCCAGCGGAGGCAGAAACTCCGGCCGCGGAAACCCTGGCTGCGAACGCAGGTGGTTACCGTCGCCGCAGCGAGAAGGAGAGGCGGTGAATCCTCGCCGAGATTCACGGCCAGAGTGCGTCGCCACCCAGCTCCCTTGGCTATTCCGTTTACCGCCCACCCTCGTGGGTAGCTCTTGGGGGGTAGCTGACCTACCCCCGTTGGAAGCCGTCATGGCAATGCTCTGCAGTCGAGCACGATAGAGGAACGCATTCTGTACTGGCTCTCGCTCGACACCGAGGTGCGGCGCTGGCTGAAAGGCTGCTCCAACGGTTTGCGGTAACCGTAGGCGACCTGCCAGCCAGAGTGCAGCACCAGCACGCCGAGCCCGGCTGGCTTTTTGCGCCGCCGCGCACCGGCGTCGGTCACCAGGGACGGCTAGTAGTTCGGCGGTTTCGATGCGCTTGCTTGTAGTTCTCACGCCGCGCCGGCTTGCGCTTGTGTTGTCGGCTGTGAGTCCTTTTGGAGCGCTCGCCATTGTCGGGGCGACGTGCCCTCCCAGTGGTGGAAAGCTCGGAAGAAGGAATTGGCATCTTCGTAGCCTAAGAGGTATGCCGTTTCACTCAGCTCCACAGATGAATGCAGCAGGTAGTGGCGCGCCAGCTCACGACGCGCATCTTCCAGCAAACGCTGAAAGGTAATGCCCTGCTCTGAGAGCCGTCGCTGCAACGTCCGAGTGCTCAGATGCAGCTCTCTTGCAAGGTCCTGTATCCCTGGCCGCTGGCCTGCAAGTAGACGTTTCAGAATGGCTTTTGCTTGTTCACTGAACGTTTTCTGCGCAAGCTGCTGCGCCAGTTCCGCCTCAAGCGGCGGTGCCACAATCGCGAGCAACTCAGCGTTGTAGGTGACAAAGGGCAGGTCCATATCCGCTTTGCTGAATACCAACGCATTCTGCCTGGCCTTGAACTTCACGGCGCTGCGGAAATGCGCCTCATACATTTCTCGGTGCGCCGAGGTCCGTTCAAACTCCACGCGTTTGGGGTTCAGGGGTCGCCCCGTGCCTCGGCATCCGATGCTGACAATCCATGCGAAACAAGTATCCACCAGCAACGGAGGCTCCTTCTCGTGCGCGAGAAGCCAGACGAACTGGACCGCGCATTCGTTTCCCCGTTCGACTAGACGGATTTCCTCGGGACAGGTCAGTTGTTTGTAACGCGCCAGTCGCTCGACCGCATCCCGAAACGACCGGGCGGAAAGCGCGGCGATCTTAATCGGGTCGTAACGCTCGACGCGCTCCTCGGTCCCCAGCTTCAGGCCAACGGCGGGATCGTGGCTCGCGTCCGCAATTCCTCGGTAAAGCGCGAAGAACTGCTCGGTGCTCACCAGGATTTTCTCCTGGTTGAACAACGCCATTGGCAGACCAGCTTGCCGCAGCACTGCCTCAGGCGAGAGGTCCAATTCTTCTAGCTTTCGCGGCAGCGTACTCGAAACTCGGAACCGGTTCGTCATGGCTCGCCTCAGAGCATAACTCACCGACCGCTCAGCTGCTCGATGTGTTCGGGATACCGAGCTCCTTGGACCGTAATCTGTGAGGCGGCATTCTCGATGTGCCGGAGATCGTCCGGCGTTAGTTCGATTGCCGCTGCTCCGATGTTCTCTTCCAACCGCGTCAGCTTCGTGGTGCCTGGAATTGGAACGATCCACGGCTTCTGCGCAAGGAGCCAAGAGAGCGCGATCTGAGCGGGCGTCGCGTTTTTCCGTCTTGCGATCACGCCAAGCAGGTCCACCAATGCCTGGTTCGCCCTGCGAGCCTGCGGCGTGAACCGCGGGAGTTGATTGCGGAAATCGGAACGGTCGAACGTGGTGTTTTCGTTGATTTTTCCTGTGAGGAAGCCCTTGCCCAGCGGGCTGTAAGGAACAAAGCCGATCCCAAGTTCCTCGAGTGTCGGCAACACTTCTTTCTCTGGGTTGCGATACCACAACGAGTATTCGCTCTGGAGAGCGGTGACTGGCTGGATTGCGTGGGCGCGACGAATCGTCTTTGGGCCGGCTTCAGAAAGGCCGAAATGCTTCACCTTGCCTTCCCGGATCAAATCCTTCACCGCTCCCGCTACATCTTCGATGGGGACGTTGGGGTCAACGCGGTGTTGATAGAACAGGTCGATGACATCGGTCTTAAGCCGCTTGAGCGAGGCTTCGGCTACCTCCCTGATGTGCTCTGGCCGGCTGTCCAGCCCAGCCAAACCTCTCTCCGCCTTGGGATCGATTTTCCATCCGAACTTCGTGGCGATCACCACTTGGCTCCTAAACGGAGCAAGGGCTTCGCCTACAAGCTCTTCGTTTGTGTACGGACCATAGACCTCGGCCGTGTCGAAGAACGTGACGCCGCGTTCGACGGCCGTGCGGATCAGCGAGATCATTTCCTGCTTGTCTTTGGGCGGGCCGTAGGAAAAGCTCATTCCCATGCAGCCGAGGCCGATGGCCGAGACTTCCAAATTGCTTTTTCCCAGTTTGCGCTTCTGCATTTGTTTCTCCTTCGATTCCCTTGATGTTCATTTCAGTGAAGCCATGTCGATAGAGAAGCGATACTTCACATCCGACTTGACCAGCCTATCGTAGGCTTCGTTGATTTTCTGGATCGGTATGACCTCAACCTCAGCAGTGATGTTGTGCTGCCCGCAGAAGTCGAGCATCTCCTGAGTTTCGACGATGCCGCCAATGGGCGAGCCGGAAAGGCTGCGGCGGCCCATGATTAGGCCGAACGCGGACACCGCGAGTGGCTTTTCCGGCGCGCCGACGAGCGTGATGTTGCCGTCGCGGCGCAGCAAATTGAGGTAAGCATTTATGTCGTGATTCGCGGAGACAGTGTCCAGAATGAAGTCGAAGCTGCCAGCATGCTTTTGCATCTCGTCCGCATTCCGCGAAATGACGACCTCGTTTGCTCCCAGCCGCAGTGCGTCCTCTTTCTTATCGGGCGAAGTCGAGAAGACCACAACGTGCGCGCCGAGCGCATGCGCAAACTTCACGCCCATGTGGCCTAGTCCGCCGAGACCGACGATGCCGACTTTCTTGCCTTTGGTGACGCCCCAGTGCTGCATGGGCGAGTACGTCGTGATGCCGGCGCAAAGCAAAGGAGCAGCTCCGGCCAGTTTCAGATTTGAGGGAACGCGCAGGACAAACTTCTGGTCCACGACGATGCTATCCGAGTAGCCGCCATAGGTGACGCCTCCCAAATGCTTGTCGGGAGAGTTGTAGGTGAGCATCATGTTCGCGCAGAACTGTTCGAGCCCAGCCTGGCACTCGGGGCAAACACGGTCTGAGTCGACCATGCAGCCCACCGCCGCGATATCGCCAAGCTTGAACTTCGAGACTGCGGAGCCGACCTTGGTCACGCGGCCGACGATCTCGTGTCCAGGGACGCAGGGGTAGACGGTCGGCATGAAATCACTCCACTCGTTGCGCACTTGATGTAAGTCTGAGTGGCACACGCCGCAATAGAGAATTCCAATTTGTACATCGTCCGGGCCCGGCTCGCGGCGCCGGATCGTGGCCGCCGCTAGGCCCGATGTCGGGCTGCCCGCCGCAAACGCTCTCGCGACATAGGCTCGTTTCTCTTCGGACTGACTCCCTTCCTGGAGCACGACCTTTTGCGTAGCTTCGTTCATTTCCTGAACCTCCTTGTCGTTCACAACTTTAGATGTCCCCGGCACAGGAACGCACTAGCCGGACACGCCAATCTGCTTGCAAAACGCGCCATCTGGTTGGTCTTAAGTCAGCAGCTTTATCCGGTCGAAAGAGGGTGGCTTGCTCGACGCGGGTTTTCAACGGCCGACACTGATCGATGACCTGAGAGCCTATCACTCATAAATATGGGATAATGTGAGCGATAGGAAACTACGCTATCGCGCATGACTTGGAACTGGCAAAGACCGGATTGGCCCAATTTTCGGTGGCAACGAACGCGCCTGGAAGCTGCGGAGAAGCAGTTTCTCGTCAGCGGAGGCGTGTTCGTCGGCTCCGTTCGACACCTCGTCAAAGAGGAGCGTAACCAACTCACCATCGAGGCCATGAGCACGGAGGCGGTGACGACTTCCGAAATCGAAGGCGAAATTCTGGATCGCGCAAGCGTTCAATCTTCTCTCCGCAAGCAACTAGGCCTTGCCACGGATGAACGGCGCGTCCGGCCTGCGGAACGAGGCATCGCCGAGATGATGGTCGAGCTGTACCGATCCTTTGCCGACCCGCTTTCCGAGGAAATGCTGTTTCACTGGCATCGCATGATGATGAGCGGGAGCCGAAACTTGAGAGATGTCGGACGCTACCGAACTGGAGCGGAACCCATGCAGGTGGTTTCCGGGCGCATTGGCGAGCCGAGAGTGCACTTCGAGGCGCCGCCATCTGCGCGCGTGCCATCCGAAATGGAGAGATTCATTGCTTGGTCCAATCGGACTGCGCCTGGCCGGGATGAGCCGCTGCCCGCGTTGACGAGGGCCGGGATTGCTCACTTGTATTTTGAAACCATCCATCCGTTTGAGGATGGAAACGGGCGCATCGGACGTGCTATCTCGGGAAAAACTCTCGCGCAGGGCCTCGGTCAACCCACGCTCACCGCGTTGGCGGAAACAATTCTTGCTCGGCGCAAGAATTATTACGAAGCGCTCGAAGCGGCGAACAAGGAAAATGAGATCACGCAATGGCTGATGTGGTTTGCCGACGTCGCCATTGAAGCGCAGCGGAGGACCATCGCGCTGGTAGAATTCCTGATCGACAAAACGAAGCTGCTCGACAGGCTGAAGGGCCAGCTTAATGCGCGGCAGGAAAAGGCTCTCTTTCGCATGTTCCGCGAAGGCCCGGAGGGATTCCAAGGTGGACTTTCAGCGGGAAAATATACCAGCATCACCGGAGCCTCGCCCGCAACCACCACGCGCGACCTGGCCGACTTAGTTGCCAAGGGCGCGCTAGTTCGCGAAGGCGAGCGCCGCTACGCCCGCTATCGCCTCAGCATTCCCCTTCGGCCAGTGCCCCACGTGAGGTTCAACGAACGGGGTGAGCTGGCGCAAGATGAGCGACAGCGACAGATAGAGCTGGAATGACTCGTCATAGCATTCCTGATGGGAAAGCCACAGCACGATGTCTTGCAGGAAATCATCAAACAAACAGTCTGCTATGGGGTGGGGAACCCTATCGTAGTACTGGATGGAAGCACTTGCCCTACAGAGCAATTTCCATCCTATCCAATTGCGCCCAAGTCGGGAACGCAAGGGCAGTGGATTCAATAAGTTAGTTGCGGAGCCTGGCCGGTTCCGGATCTCTCGGTGCTTGACGCATCCAAACGACAGGCCTATTTGTGGCTCGGCAAGGACAACTTGTGCGACTCGGCGGAACCTCGAGAGACTTCTGACTCCCGCAGCTGCACGGGACAGAGACCGATCGTCTTTCATTTATGAGACTCTCCTACAAGCTGGGTATCGCCGCAGTCGTCCTTCTTCTTCCTTGTATCTCGGCATACCCTGGGGAACTCGCAATCCTTCGAAATGGCTTTGCCATCCGTTATGAGCGTCGCGAGGCAAGAAACACCGTTACTCGGCTCTATCTGACCGGGACTTCCAATGACTATGTAGATGTTCCGACTCGAGAAATCGTGCGCTTTCAGGTAGAGGAACTTGACCTGCCAGAGATCCCAGTTCCAAGCTTACCGCCCTCCGACACACTGGACGAGGCCATCAGTGCGGCTAGCACACGCAACAAAATTCCATGCGAGCCCGCGAAGCAGCACATTGGACGTGGGACGCGCGGCGGGGCTCCCCACTCGTAGCCTGTGCGTCGCCGAAAATAAAGCAACTCGAACATATCAGATTGGGTCGAAGCGAATCTTTTTTTCAAGCTGGGAATCGCGGTGGGTCACGCGCGTGTGCGTGCGCAATTTTTTGAAGGCATCGCCCAAAATGCTAGAGTGGAGTTCAACGGGAGTAAAGTGTCATGTGCCGCCCGAGGCGATTAAGGGTGTTTGCGAGATGATAAGCAAGTCGGTGCAGCCAATATTCCCGTTTGCGCACGAGGGCGCTTTGCGGAACGGGCCACTGTTTTGCGGTAACCGACCACTTGGCGCTCCGCAAGGCACGGAGCCTTCGAAAGCCTGGACGGGAGACCCGCCACAAGGTAAGGGCAAAGCCCCTTTGGATGTAAGGCGGGGAGCGCTCCCCGAATATTGCAGAAGGAGCTAACGTGTCTATACCAAGGAGAACGCATCGCAGAGAATTTTTGAGAACCGCCGGACCGGCGGTCATCATGGGCACGGAACTTGCCCGCACAGCTCGTGCGTGGAAATCCATGCCAAGCACGGAACCCGGGATTGAAGCAAAGCCGCGGCTCCTTACGGGTTGCTGCGCGTACTCTTACAGCAAACCTTTGAAAGCCGGCAAGATGAGCATGGAAGACGTCATCGGAAAGGCCGTCGAGCTCGGGATTGATGCCGTGGACATGACGGCTTACTGGTTCAAGTCGACGGCACCAGCCTATTTGGCTTCCTTGCGATACCTAGCTTACAAGAATGGTGTATGTTTTTCCGGTGCAGCCACAGGAGCCAGCACCGTGCAAGCGGATGCGGTCAGGCGCGCAGAGGTTTTGGAGGAGATCAAGAAATGGATTGATGTCACCGAGTCTCTGGGAGCACCGCATCTGCGCGTCTTCGCGGGCAAGTGTCCTCCCGGGGCGACCGTGCAACAGGGTATTCGCTGGACCGTTGAGACGCTCAAAGTGGCTTGCGAGTACGCGGGGAAAAAAGGAATTACTCTCGGCGTTGAAAATCACGAAGGTATCACCCAGAATGCGGATGTGTGCATCGAGCTTGTTCACCGCCTTGATTCACCCTATTTTGGGATCAATCTGGACGTTACAAACTTCATTGCTACCCCTCAGGCTGACGCTTACGCGCAAATCGAAGCCACCCTCCCTTACGCGACCCACTCCCACATCCGAGACGTGTTCGAAAATGGGCAAGCTGTCGATCTCGACCGCGTGTGGTCGCTTTTCGCCCGCGCGAACTATAAGGGATTTATGTCCGCGGAATATGAAGGTGAAGAGGATCCCTTGACCGGAGTCCCCAAACTCGTCGAGAAAATCAAAACGCTTTGTCGGAAGTATTCTTCAGTTTAACCAAAGGAGTTGCAATCATGCTCAATCGCAGAAGGTTTATTCATCAGGTTAGCGGAGGTGCGGCCGCGCTCGCAGGTTCGTCGGTTTTTCCGCCGGCGAGTATCCTCGGCGCTAATGACCGCGTCCGGTTCGGGCTGATCGGGGCCGGCGGGCGCGGACTGGACATTTTCAAGCACGCGCTCCGTGCGCCCAATAGCCAGGCCATCGCGGTTGCCGACGTTTACACTCGTCGCCTGGAGGAAGCCAAACAACTTGCTCCCACGGTCCAGACATTTACCGATTTTCGCCGCTTGCTCGACGACAAATCCATTGACGCCGTACTAATTGCCACTCCCCAACACCAACACGCTCTCAATTTCGTTCCCGCCATCCAAGCAGGCAAGGATGTCTACCAGGAAAAAACCATGGCTCTTAATCCTGACCACGCGCGACGCATGCGCCGCGCCGTGGAAGGTTCGAACCGCGTGGTACAGGTGGGTGTGCAATCCGTGAGCGGGAAGACCTTCGCGCGTGCGCGTGAACTCACTGCGCCAGATAGCATGGGAACCATCACAGCAATTCATACTCACCATTATCGGAACAGACCTTACGGAGGATGGAAGAGGTCAATTCCCCCCGACTGCAATCTCGACCATGTAGCTTGGAAGGAGTTCGAAGGTGAAGCTCGGCCCCATGAATTTGATCCGCAACGTTTTATCAATTGGCGATTCTTCTGGGATTATTCGGGTGGAAACGTCTTCGAGAACATGGTGCACCAAGTGGCGTTTTGGTACAAATCGCTCGGCCTCAAAATACCGCGCCGCGTCACGATGGCCGGCTATAACTATCTTTCCCCCGGCATGGAAGTTCCGGACACTATGGACGTCTCCATGGACCAGCCGGAAAATCTCTTGTTCACTTGGAACTCGTCGTTTGGCAACAATTACTTTGGTGAGGACGGATACGATTTTGCGCTCGGAAACAAGGGGACGGTGATTCGCGTTGTGGACAAGGTGACATTCCAACCGCAGGACCACGCTGCACCGAAAGCTGGAACTCCGGCGCCGGTTGGCGGCGAACCGGATATTGTCGGCAGTGATGACGACGACACCGCGGCTCACATGAATAATTTCTTTGATTGCGTGCGAAACCGCAAAGAGCCCAATTGTCCTTTCGAATTGGGCTACAACTCGGCCATAGCTTGCCAAATGGCCATTGCCTCGCTGCGCCAGGGTCGCACGGTGCAATGGGACCCGGAGAAGAACGATATCGTTTGAGCATGGACCTCTATCGGCCGAAGGTGCCGAGTCCCTGCCGAAAATCGTGTCCTTTTTGAGCAGTGGCGGCGGGACTCAGGGAAGGTCGCCATGCCCTTCGCGTGTGATGGTCATTTCAATAGAGCCGGAGCCCGCGAATGCGACATCCGCGGGTGGCAGGGAGCACACGCTTGCTCATCAAGAGCGTTCCTCCAACGAGTACTGGATCGCTGAGCTGTTCGAACTCTCTTATACGCAGTTGTTTACAACCATGGGAACGCTCCCGGCATGCTCAGCAAAGAAGGCTTCGATGCGCTGGGGCCGGTCTTTGCGATGAACGGCTGGGTGTTCTTCGGACCGTACAGAAGAGGCCAAGGTCTAAGTGCTTCGGTAGGCAAGTACATTGGCGATGAGATCGCCGCTGCGACCAAAACGGGAGGTCTCGCCAGCGGATCCGCAAAGATGGTCCGCTTGCTCGAGACGGACCACCTAAACGACCAAGTCGCCGCGTTAACATGGCTGAGAACACAGAAGTTCGTCGAGGCGGATCGGACCGCTGTGGCAGGAAATTCTTTCGGCGGCATCGAGGCAGAGCTGGGCGCGAGCACCCCTACTACAATCGTTGATGACGCGCAGTGTTCGCAATTCCCGCGCGCCAATTTTTTTCTTTCAGGCCGAGAATGATTACGACCTTTCCCCGAGCCGCGTTCTTTCGGCCGCCATGAGGGACGCTGGCAGGGAATTCGAGCTCAAGATTTATCCTCCCTTTGGTAATTCGGCGGAAGATGGCCACACCTTTGGCTATTTCGGAAGCTCGGTCTGGGTCGCCGATGGGTTCCGGTTTTTAAAGAAGCACTGCCAAACCTAACTAAAGGGCTTCGCGGTTTGTGAAATCGCGGCCGGGACAAAACCGGGAGTCGCTCATTACCAACCGCAAACCACAGACTCGATACGGTCTGGCGCATTCAATGATGGTTCCCGGCCAAAGGTAGCCGCCCATCTCGACGGCAAAGGAACTTGGCGGCGTGTGAACCCGCTACAAGATGGGCGGGCGGCGCTTGCCAATACCTGTGGCTTGCTCAAAGGCGTGCCCCAGTTGCAAAACGCCCCAATCGTCATGGTGGCGTCCCACGATTTGCATGGCGATGGGGAGCCCGCTCTCGGAAAACGCGCAGGGAACGCTCATTGCCGGATTGCCAACCGCCGAAATGTAGTATGCGGATTTCATCCAGGCCATGTAGGTTTCCATCTTCACACCGGCAATTTCTGTGGGGTAATGCGTCTTCACATCAAAGGGCAAAACCTGGTTTACCGGCAGTACGAAAAACTCGTACTTCTCCATGAACTGGCGCGTGCGCTGATACAACTCCGTGCGTTTGGCTTCCATGCGCGCGAGTTGCGGCCCGGTGAGCTTGCGGCCCTCGTGCACGTGCCAGTGAACGTACTGGTTCAATTTATCGGCGTTCGCTTCAAGAATATCGCCAAAGGAAAGTTCAATCGACCAGTGGCGCCACAGCAGAAAAGACTCGTTGGCGTCTGTGAAATCCGGCTCGGCCTCTTCGACGATGCAGCCCAACGACTCGAGAACCTTGCGTTGCGCTTTGACCGCGTCGCGCACCGGCAGCTCCCAGGGAAGCCCCAAGTCTTTGAACATCGCAACGCGAACGCCATGGAAATCGCGCCCAAGCGGATTGGCGAACTGGCTACCGCTCTCGTCAATGGAAATGGGCGAGCGGCGATCGAATCCCGCCAGGACGCTCATGAAAAATGCGCAATCCACGACGTTGCGCGCCACCGGCCCATCCACGCTCAACGTGAACCACCCGAGCGTCGTCGGAGGATTCGGCACACGCCCGGGCGAGGGGCGAATCCCAACCACGTTGCAAAAATTCGGTGGATTGCGCAGCGAGCCGCCCATGTCACTGCCGTCGGCGAGTGGAACCATTCCACATGCCAGTGCCACCGCGCCTCCGCCCGTGCTTCCGCCGCAAGTTTTGCTCAAATCGTACGGATTTAGCGTCGGCCCAAAAACGGGATTGAACGTCTGCGAGCCCAGGCCCCACTCCGGCACGTTCGTTTTGCCGATGACGATGGCGCCCGCGTTTTTCTCGCGCTCAACGACCAGGCAATCGGCATCGGGAATGTCATTGGCGTGAAGCGGCGACCCGTGTGTCGTTCGAATACCCTTGGTGAGATGCAAATCCTTCACGCCAACCGGAAGCCCGTGCAGCGGCCCGAGCAAATGTCCTTTGGCGATGGCTTCGTCCGCGGCCAGCGCCTGCGCCATCAGCTGTTCTTCCGGAACCAGCGTGACAATCGCGTTGACCTTCGGATTGACGCGCGCGATTTGTTTCAGATGCGCTTGCATCACTTCGCGCGCGGAAATCTTTTTGTCACGGATCGTCCCGGCCAGGTCTCTGGCCCGCATGAAACAGATTTCGTCTTCCGTGGTGGGTGGCATGACTGTTGACTCCGAATCTGGCAGCGTCGAAGAAGCGCGGTTCACGCTGCTCACATGATCGGTGATCGACCGAATCAGCGGAGAGACCGTGGCTGAAACTGCCGCGCTCGTGCCCAATTTCAAAGCGTCGCGCCGGGTGATCCTATCCGTCATCTTGTCCCCTCGCCCGCAACCGGCAACTTTTCTTTTCATTCCGGAAGTATTTCTCACCTAGGTAGCATAAGGATGGGTGATTCGTCGCTCCTCCTTGCCGGAAAGAGTTTTTGTTGTCACGCCGTTATTGCGGCGTGTCGAGAGGGTGCTTGCTCTTTTCGTAAAACTCATTCTGGATTTTGAGGCTCGCGTCATCGGCTTTGACCGCGCGGATGGCTTCGACAATCGTGGAAATCCAGCCCTCGACGTTCCACTCGCCCAACTCTTTCGCGGCCACCGAGCCGTCGCCTGAATAGTGGTTGGGGAAGCGCGCATACCACCAGATGCCCGTGTAAAGGAAGTCCGGCAGATTCTGGCGTTTTTGATCCGCGCCTGATTCGCGCCCGGCCCGGTCGATATGCGTCAGTTCCGGATGTGTGTAGAGCGTGTTGGAGGTTTCGTTTTCGCCGGCGTGGTAATCGACCCCGGTGGACTTCTTTGCCGGCCCGCCGGGGCGGTTGCGTTCGCCGTCAAGCACGTACACTACGTAGTCCTTGGGGCTGGCCATCTGTGCCTGCGCGAAGAAGGGAAGCAGGTGTTCGTTTCCGCCGTGGCCGTTCACGATGACGACTTTCTTGCAGCCGTTGCGCGCCATCTCGTCGGTGGTTTCCTGCAACAGTTTCAGCTGGAGCTCCATACTGTAGGCCACCGTACCGGGCTGGTGCTTCGCTTCAAAAATCTGTCCGAAATAATATTCTGGAAAAACGACGGCGAATTCCTGCTCGGCGGCATGCAACGCCGCAAAGCGAACGTTGAGGAGATCGGTTCCCAGCGGAAGATGCGGTCCATGCTTCTCCAAAATGCCGAACGGGAGCAGGCACGTTCCTTTCGCTTGCTGAATCGCCGCGCGAAAGTCTCCGGCGGTGAGCTCTTCCCATTTCACGGAAAGCTTCGACTGGCCGCGGGCCGGAGTGGTTCCGAGCAGAAGAAGGAAAGCGGTCACGCCAATTCGTTTCATAAACCCTCCTGGGCAAGAAGCGCCCATTCTAGTGCGAATGCCCTCAGGTTCGCATGACTAAATCGATTCAAGCTCAGACCTGCGAGGGCAGGGGCGAGAGGGGCGATTCTGAGTCCAGTTCTTCCAGCCGGTGTTTCTTGGGTTTCACGCCAAACAACGCCACAACTATAATTTGCACGGAAAGCAGCCCAATAATCAGGCGCAGGACTCGCGCAAGCGGACGCACGGCCTCGGAGCGCAACTCCGCGAGCATCGCGTCAAACATCGCCCCAGTAACTGCATTTTCGTGGCCTGGGTTATCCAGCGTAAACCTGGGGACGTCGGGGTCTCGCTGGATCTCCACGGCCGTTCCCGGAGACGGGTCGGAAGGTGAGGATGGCCTGGGAGACGCCATGCGAGGCAAGGTATAGAAGGAAATCGGAGCAGTCAATCGAACCTGGCAGTTGCTTTGGTCAGTGCATGGTGCGATCGAGCGCCTGTTTCTCTTCGGTTGTCAGCGCGCGTGTCGCGCCTTTTTGCAGATCGCCGAGCGCCAGCCGCCCGATCGCCACGCGCACCAGTCGCAACACTTCAATGTTCAACTGCTCCAGCATGCGGCGAATGTGGCGATTCTTTCCTTCGTCGAGCACAATTTCGAGCCAGGAATTGCGCTCGCCCTGGCGCAGGACCTTTGCTTGTTTCACGCGAAGAAAATCGCCGTCGATCGTGCGAATGCCATGGCGCAGAGCGTCGAGCAAGATTTCGTCAGCGATCGTGCCGATCTGCACGTGATATGTTTTGTCAAGGTGCGTCTCCGGCGCGGCAATGCGCGCCGCCCACCCGGAGTCATTGGTAAGCAACAGCAACCCTTCGCTGGCTCTGTCGAGCCGTCCTACCGGCGCAATCCACGGGAGATTCTTCGGCAGATAGGCATAAACCGTTTCGCGGCCTTTTTCGTCCGAAGCTGTCGTCACCGCGCCACGCGGTTTATTGAGGAGAAGATAGATTTTTGCGCTGGCGGCAAGGGGGGCACCGTCGACTTCAATGCGATCTTTGGGATGTGTGGGCGTTTCCTGATCGCGCCGCACCACCCCGTTCAATTTCACGCGCCCGGCGCGGATCAGTTCCGCGGCTTGCGAACGCGAACAATAGCCCAGCTTCGACAACGCGCGCGCCAACGCAACCTTTTTCAGTGTGCGGCTTTTGCGAGGGTGCTTTGCCGAGGGCGGCTTCACGGACGGATTCTAGCGCGGCGCCGCGGACGAGGGGTGAACTACTTCTCGGACTTTGCGGGGACCGACAGAGAGGTGGTCCCTTCCGAAGATGTGCTTGCCGGCGCGGATGCTCGAGATGCGGAGGCAGCTGCGGTTTGCGCTCCCTGTTTCACGGCGCCGTACTTCGCCGCAAGCCATTGTCGAACCTCTGCGGGCTTGTAGTGGAATGGCCCCAACCCTCCGCGATACACGATATGGCCGGTTTCATCGATGATGTACAACCGCTCGGGCCAGGCGGCGTATGCGTTGTCGGCGGCGTTGCTCATGTCGTCGATGCCAAAAGGCAACGGAAACTTGTAGCGCGCGGTGAAATCCTTGGCGATGGCCACGCGCTGCTCCAGCGTTTTCGGCTGCGCGTAGCAAACGTCATCTTTCACGTTGGACTTCATTTGCCATTCGTCGGTGGGATGCGCTTCGCGGACGTAAACGGTGAGAAAATCCGCGTGGTCTTTGTAGTCGTTGTAAATCTGAACGATGTCGCCCACCTGGCGGCGGAAAGGTGGTCAAGTGAAGCTGCCAAACGCCAGCACCAGCGGCCGCCTGCCAAGGCGTTCGCGAATATGAAAACGATCGATGCCGTCGAGCGCCACCAACCGCACGTCGGGCGCATCGCTCCCTACTTGCAGCGTGCCGCGGCGCATGTGCGGCAGGGCATAGCGCACCATACCGTAGGCGTCTTTTGGGCTGCCTGCCATGTAGCAAAGCACGCCGAACGCCGCGAGCAAAAGCACGGCGAGAATGCCAGCAAACCATTTGAGCAAACGCTTCACGGGAGCAGCGCCCTCAAACACAACCGATCAGCTTCAGGCAAAATACCACCGGGCCAAGGTCTCCAAAATAGTATTTTCATACTAGTGGCCGTCCTGGGCCCGCAGACGCTCGCGCTCCTTCTCGTAGCGCGCCAGCGCTTTCTCAATCACGTTCATCGCTGCGTACGCCGGTCGAATGTCTTCCACTTGCACCTGCTTGCCTTCCAGTTGCTTGTAATCCTGGAAAAAGCGCTTCAGCACCTGCAACCGGTGCGACGGCAGCTCCTTGGCTTCGACGTAGCTGTTGAATTCCGGGTCGTTCGTTGCCACGGCAATAATCTTGTCGTCGCTCGCGCCGGAATCGATCATGGTCATCAAGCCGATGGCCCGCGCCTTGATGAGCGAGAGCGGCTGGACAGGCTGCTGGCACAGGACCAGCACGTCAAGCGGATCGTTGTCGTCGGCGTAGGTTCGCGGAATGAAGCCGTACTTGGCCGGATAAAAAACCGCCGAGTGGTGTGGTCGACCTTTCGCAGCCCGGTAGGCTTGTCGAGCTTGTACTTCACGTTCGAGCCGAGCGGGATCTCGATCATCGCTTGAAAGTCCCGCGGCACTTCGTTTCCCGGGGATACGTCGTGCCAGGCGTGGAGCATCGGCAGGTTTCCTGGAAGACAAGATGATCAGTCATTATCTCTTGAAATCCGCTTTAAAGGCCAACCAGCAGAAAACGGCTTGCTGCGGTGTGTCGCCGTATCGCGCTACGACACCGGCAGCTCGCGCCGCTTCGTCCAGAAATACACAGCAAAAACAACGACGACAAGCGGCAGGACGCAGCCAAACTCGTCAATATACCAGCAGCGGAATGAGCCAGCTCTAAATCTGGTATTTGGTTTGACCCCATTTCCAGCCGAGTTCTGAAATGCTTCGCCCGTTGAATCGCAGCGTCAGCATGCCCTCCAGCGCCGGGCACTAGATCAGCCCCAAAACGTACATACCGCGGCCATTGCCGAGGCTGCCCGAATGAAGAATGAGAAAATAGAAAAACGAACTGAACGCGAGAACCAAAACCAGGTAAATCAGGGATTGCATCCGAGGGCTTCTCGGTGGCGCCATGCGCACGTCCGGTGTGGCGCTGGACGATATACCGTGAGGCTTGGCAAGACAAGGGGAGGCCTTTTGTTCGACGCAGGCCTACGCTCGAGCCTTGTCGATCATCTCCTCCCAAATGCCCTTGGATTTGAGAATGAGCTCGACGACTTCGCGCGCGGCGCCTTTGCCACCGACGGCCTTCGTTCGATAATCCGCCGCGCGCCTCACTTCGGGAGCCGCGTTGGCGACGGCGACGGCAAGGCCGACGCGGCGCATGATGGTCAGGTCCGGCAAGTCGTCGCCGAGAAAGGCGACCTCGGATTCCTTCGCGCCGGTTTTGCGTAAAACATCTTCGTAAGCCGCGATTTTGTGCCCTTGCTTTTCGTAAACAAATTCAATGTCCAACTCTTTGCACCGACGACGCAAAGCCGCGCTGCTTCGCCCGGTGATGACGCCGGTGCGCAGGCCTGCCGTCACCGCGAGCGTAAGCCCCTGGCCGTCGTGTGCGTCGAACGTCTTGACTTCGAGGGCATGGTTGTCCGGTGTCGACGCCAGCGTTACGCTACCGTCGGTGAGCGTACCGTCCACGTCCATGAGCAGCACGGAAATCTGTTTGGCCTTGCTGGCCACTTTCGCCGGAATCTTTGCCAAGGTTCTCTCCCTCTCTTCTCTGCTTTCCTTTGTCCTCTCTTCGCGTTTTTCGCAGCGAATCGTTACATCAATTCGAGCGTCCACAAGTCGTGCAAATGCACCACGCCGAGCACGCGCCGCCTCTCATCCACGACCACCACCGATGTAATCTTTTTCTTCTCCATCAAATTCAGAGCCTCGCTTGCCAGCACATGCGGCCCGATGGTTTGCGGAGTCTTCGTCATGCCGTCGGCCGCGCACATTTCGAGCACGGCGCCGCGATGCTTCTCCATCAAGCGCCGCAAGTCCCCGTCGGTCAGAATCCCCGCGAGGCGGCCATCCGCCTCCACCACGGTGGTCATGCCCAAGCCCTTCGCGCTCATTTCATGAAAAACATCCGGCATGGAGCTATCCTGAGCGACGCGCGGAAGCGCCGAGCCGGAATGCATCAGATGCTCCACCCGCACCAATTTTTTCCCAAGCCGTCCTGCCGGATGCAGCGCGGCAAAATCATCGTGCCGGAAATTGTGCTTTTCGAGAAGCGCAACCGCGAGCGCATCGCCCACTGCCATCGCAACCGTTGTGCTTGCCGTCGGCGCGAGATTGAGCGAACACGCTTCTTCCTTCACGCTGACGTCCACGACGACGTCGCTGGCTTTTGCGAGCGTGGACTGCGCACAACCCGTCAACGTAACCAGCGGCATTTCCAGACGTTTCAGCGCTTCCAGCAGTTGAATGATCTCCTGTGTTTCTCCGCCGTAGGAAACCGCCAGCATCGCGTCGCCCCGCGCCAGCATGCCCAGGTCCCCGTGCAGCGCTTCGGCGGGATGCAGAAAAAACGACGTCGTGCCCGTGCTCGAGAGTGTCGCAGAAATCTTTCGGCCAATGAGCCCAGACTTGCCCATGCCGCTTACGGCCACGCGCCCCTTGCAGGCGAATAAAACGTCCACCGCTCTTTCAAAATTGGCGTTGAGACGCGCGAGCATATCCTGAATCGCCTGGGCCTCAATCTGGAGTACGCGGCGGGCCGTTTCCAGGCTCATGACGACGTGCTCCAGCGGCGAACGACGGTATTGAGGCTCTTCAACTTCAAAAGCAGCGCCTGCAGTTCGGAAAGCGGCAAAGCGTTTGGCCCGTCCGAGCGGGCCGCCGCGGGATTGTCGTGCGTCTCGAGAAAAACCCCATCCACGCCTGCGGCCACGGCTGCGCGCGCAAGCGGCTCAATGAATTGCGGCTGTCCTCCGCTCGAGCGGCCCTGTCCTCCGGGAAGCTGCACGGAATGCGTCACGTCAAAAACCACGGGATAGCCGGTCCGCTGCATCACCGGGAACGAGCGCATGTCCACCACCAAATTCTGGTAGCCAAACGAGGTGCCGCGCTCCGTCAAAATAATTTTCTTGTTTCCCGTGCTCTCCACTTTCTCCGCAGCGTTGTCCATATCCCACGGCGAAAGGAACTGTCCCTTCTTGATGTTGATGATGCGGGCGGTCTTGCCGGCGGCAATCAGCAAATCCGTTTGCCGCGCCAAAAACGCGGGAATTTGTAAGATATCGCAAACCTCTGCGACCGCCTCTGCCTGCGAAGCCTCATGAATGTCCGTAAGCACCGGCACCTTGAATTCTTTTTTGATTTTTTCGAGAATGCGCAGACCTTCCTTCATTCCGGGCCCGCGAAACGCTTTCAGCGAAGAACGATTGGCCTTGTCATAAGACGCTTTGAAAATATACGGCAGGCCGGCATCGGCGGCGATCTTCGCCACCTTTTCCGCCATCACGCACGCGTGCAATTCGCTTTCAATCACGCATGGTCCGGCGATCAGAAACAGCGCATTTCCGGCTCCCAGGCGCAGCTTGCCCAACTCGATTTCGCGTGCGGTCCCCATTAGGCTAACGAAGATAGCATAGGAGCATCAGGCATTGAGCACTGGCTCGCCCATTTCACAAGTGGTGTTTTCAAAAAGCACAACCAGACAGAGAGGCAAAAAAATCGCTTTGACCTTTACGCGGTAGCGCTGGGCGCTGCCCGCAAGGCTGGCGCCGGTTGGTGCTCGGCAACACTGACAGAGGCCAGGCGGGAACGCTGCTTCTTGTGTTCCAGCGCTGCGCCGATGAATGCCGCGAACAGAGGATGCGGCTCGAGCGGCTTGGACTTGAACTCCGGATGGAACTGACACCCGAGGAACCACGGATGATCGGGTGCCTCGACAATCTCCACATAATTCTCATCCGGCGTGCGTCCGGTAATTTTCAATCCCGCGGCCACCAGCGTTTTCTCGAAGTCGCGGTTGAATTCGTAGCGATGGCGGTGGCGTTCGCTGATTTCCAGCTTGCCGTAAGCCTTGTGCGCGAAGGATCCTGGCTCGAGTTTGCACGGCCACGCACCCAGCCGCATCGTGCCACCCATTTCGTCCACTCCCAGCAATTCGCGCAGCTTGTAAATCACACGGTACGGCGTTTGCGGATCGAACTCCGTGCTGTCCGCCTGTTTCAGGCCGGCCACGTCGCGCGCATATTCGATTGTCGCGCATTGCATCCCCAGGCAAATCCCGAAGAACGGCACTTTGTGCTCGCGCGCGTACTGAATGGCGTAAACCATTCCCTGAATTCCGCGCTTGCCGAACCCCCCGGGCACGAGAATTCCGTCGTAGCCGTGCAGCCGCCGCGTTGCCGTTTCCGGTGAGTCGATGTCCTCGGCTTCAATCCAATCGAGGCTGGTTTTGTGGTTATGCGCCAGGCCGCCGTGCAGCAAAGCTTCGCGCAAGCTCTTGTACGCGTCTTCAAGCTGCACGTACTTGCCCACCACGGCGATGCGCACTTCGCCGGCGGGGTGGTGCATGCGGTAGACCAGATCGAGCCACGGCTGCATGTCCGAAGGCCGCGACTCCAGCCTCAACAATCGCAGGATCTGCGCGTCCAGGCCTTCTTTGCTCAGCTCCGCGGGCACCGCGTAAATCGTGTCCACATCTTCCACTGAAATCACCGAGGATTCCGCCACGTTGCAGAACAGCGCGATTTTCTTTTTCAGCTCGGCGGGGATGTGGCGGTCGCTGCGGCAAAGCAAAATGTCCGGCTGAATCCCGATACCCAGCATCTCTTTCACGCTGTGCTGTGTCGGCTTGGTCTTCAGTTCGCCGGCGGCCGGAATAAACGGCACCAGCGTAACGTGCACGAAGAGCGTATTTTCCGGCCCCAGCTCCAGGCGCATCTGCCGGATGGCTTCGAGGAAGGGGAGCGATTCGATGTCGCCGACCGTTCCGCCGATCTCCACGATGACCACGTCGACGTTTTCCGAAACTTTCCCGATGCACGCTTTGATTTCGTCGGTGACGTGCGGAATCACCTGCACGGTTTTTCCGAGATAATCGCCGCGCCGCTCTTTGGTCAGGATGGTTTCGTAGATGCGGCCGGTCGTCCAGTTATTGTCGCGAGAAAGCTTCGCGTGCGTGAAGCGCTCGTAGTGCCCCAAATCAAGGTCCGTCTCCGCACCGTCTTCGGTCACAAACACTTCGCCATGCTGGAACGGGCTCATCGTGCCCGGATCCACGTTCAAGTAGGGATCGCATTTTTGAAGCGTGACTTGGAAACCGCGACTTTCGAGGAGACAACCAATCGAGGAGGCTGCTACGCCTTTTCCCAGTGAGGAAACAACACCGCCGCTGACAAAAATATATTTCGGCGCCATCCGTGTAGCCCGGGTTCTCACCGGGCCGATCCAACCTCCACAGGATTGACGTACAAACAATTATCTTCGGAACGCGCGCTGCTGTCAAATCCAGCGATTTTGCCAGCAAAAAGCGGGCATTTTACACGCTGTCTGCCGCTCGCATCCACGCCCAACAGCGAGCCGCCTTCCGACCAAACCTAATCCTAGTGATTAAGTCTGCCATCCCTCAGGGCGTAAAGTGAGAACGTTCGAAAAGGAGCGTTCCGGATGCGATTTCTGAAGTGGGGGTGGATTCTCGCCGGCTAGGCGCTCCCAGTTTTCTTCCGAATGCTCTCCGTGCCGGAGAATGCCAGACTTTAGGCAGGGACGACCGTCGCGGACGACGTCACGGTCATCCTATCTGAATTCTGTCCTGACCAGCTAAGGTTGCTCTAGCAACGCACTTGCACCTGGCGTGAATCCAGAGGCTAGCCTTACCTCCCGCGAACTTATGGCCGATAAGTTGGCGTCCCGGCGCGCTCCGCGATAATCTTTCGCGCCTTCTCGTACAGCGCGCGCGCCTGAGGAATCGCCTCAATTGCCGCCAATAACTGCGGATCGGTTTGTAGCTCAACCTTGAACCCTTCTTGCTGGCCAAACGTGGACAGAAAAACCTCTTGCTTGATCTTGCGTTTCACCCACTCCAGACTTTCCGCCAGTTCCGGCTCCGTGTAACGGACGTTCTGGCTGGAGAGGTATTTGCGGAAGTCCGCCATCACTGCGTCATCCGCTGCAAAATCCTTGGTGATCGTGGGTCGCGTTCCCAAGTAGTGCCGCGTAAATCCGCCGACGGTAGTATCCAACGGGAAAAACACACCCGTACGGAACAGTTCCTTTTCAAAATGATTGCTCTCCGGTTCGTGAACGGTTATGTCGGGAGTGATTCCCCCTCCTCCCGTGACCTGCCTTCCGCTGTCGGTCAGCCGGACTTCGGTCGGGTGCTCGGGGATTTTGCGCTCGTAATACTCGAGCAGCGAAATCGATTTGTAATCCCGCTGAATGAGCCTGCCGCTCGGAGTGTAGTAGCGCGCGATGGTGAGCGCCAGGCCCGTGTTTTCGCTCAGCGGTTGAAGCGTTTGCACCAGTCCTTTGCCAAACGTGGTCCCGCCGACGATCACGCCGCGATCGTGGTCCTGCACGGCTCCAGCCACGATCTCCGTGGCCGAGGCGGAATTGTTATTGACCAGAATAACCAGCGGCATATCGTTACCCTGGTTCCCGCGCAGGGCATAATACCGGCGCTCCGCGGAAGCGCGTCCCCGATGCGATACGATCAATTGGCCCTTGTCCAGGAGCATATCGCCAACGGCGATGGCTTCGTCCAGCAGCCCGCCGGGATTGCCCCGCATGTCCAGAATCAAGCCGTCGAGCGTAGACGCATTTAACTGCTTCATCGCCTCGCCCAGTTCGCCATCGGTCTTTTCGTTGAACCCGGAAAGCCGGATGTAGCCGATCCCTGGCTTGATCTCATACGCCAGATCGACGGCGTGCCGCGGGATTTCATCACGCGTTACGCTGAAAACCAGCGGGTCGGCGTAGCCCTCGCGAGACACCGTAATCTTGACGGTTGTTCCCCTGGAGCCCCGCAAAAGGTCGGCAATTTCCGACGAGCTCAGGCCCTGCGCGGGCTTGTCGTCGATCTTGACAATCACGTCGCCCGGCCGGATTCCGGCCTTATACGCCGGAGTGCCCACGTAGGGGGACATCACGACGGTGTGCTCTCCCCGGGCGATCACCGTCATGCCCACGCCGTAGTACCTGCCACGGCGGTCTTCCAGGTTTGACGCCCACTGCCGGGCGTCGAAAAAGCTTGAGTGCGGATCGAGCACGCGCAGCATCCCGGGGATCGCCCCTTGATAGACGATCTTGTCGACGTCCACTTTCTCCGCGTAGTTGGCTTCGACCGCGTCCAGCACCCGCGTAAAACTTCGCACCGCACTCTGGGTGTCCTCATACGAGGACGCCGTGGCCCGCACGTTCGCGCCGTAAATCCCGCCCAACGCGGCTGATAGAGCCACGACCACCACCACGAGAACCAACCCGCGACGCTCTGGTTTCATTTCACCCTCGCGCTATACCACTCCGGAACCGCAAGACGCCCTCTTGGACGCAACGCCGCTTCCATTGTACCCTCATCTTACACTTCGGCAGCTCTTGAAATTCCGGCCTTTCGCCCTCGAAACTTTCCTTCCGGGAACGGGTTTCAAGTAAACGGGGAATACTTTGTGAAGCTCGCCGGTTCAGTGTTAGGACGCTGAACTTCCGGTTTCCCGACGAAACCTTTGGCAAGGGATTCGCTGTCTAATGGATTGAGCGAATAGCGTTTGCTTCGCGAAACGGATCGCGTGGGTCCGTCGAGCGAGAGTGGCACTCTTACGCGTGGGAAGGGGCAATGAAATCTACCAATCGACCGCTACTTCTGACTCTCATATTCGCCGGCTCGCTGACGTTTTCCCTTGCGGCAAGCGCTCAGAAGGCCATGCCTTCCGATGAGCAGTTGCTGCGAACCTATAATGCCAACCGTGAAATCTCGCTCGTCGGCACGGTCGTAAAATACGAATCCAATGCGGCCGTTCCGCCCATCGGAGCGCACCTCACTATCCAAACCGGCTCGGGACAAACGGATGTCCATGTCGGCAACGCCAAGGTGCTCGAGGCCGGCCACCTTGAGCTGCATCCCGGCGACAACGTTCGCATCGTGGGCGAACCCATGTCCCTCGGCAACGGCACTTACTTTGCTGCCCGCGTCGTGCAAAAAGGCGCACTGGCCGTCGCCGTGCGCAACGCCAGAGGCTTTCCGCTTAAGCCCGCTTCTACCTTGACGCCAGCGCAAAGGGAAGCTCTGCGAGGTGTGCGATGAACCGCCTGTTTACAGCGCTCGTCGCAGCGGCTGCCCTTTGGATTGCGGCCTGCAGTGGCGGCGGTTCCACTATCACGCCGCCTCCTCCTACCGGCAAATATGGTCCCTCCAGCCTGAACGGTACCTATGCCTTCGTCACCAGCGGCGAAGCCATCGCCAGCGGCGCCACCTCAGCGACGCCTTTCTCGCGGACGGGCAGCTTCACCGCCAACGGCTCCGGCGTCATTCAAGGCGGCGTATATGACCTTGTGGATGCAGGTGGAACCAGCACGACTTCATCCGCGCCTAATCCCATAATGGGCGGCAGCTACACCGTCAGCGCCGATGGGCGAGGCACTTTAACGTTTAACGTAACTTCCAATGGCGCCCCCGCCACCATCAACTTTGCCATCGTTCTCACTTCCACGAGCGGCGGTTTCATGATGGATGAGACCGCGAGCGGCAATCAAGCTTCCACGGGTAGCGGCAATTTCGTTCTACAGAATTCGGCTGCGTTTGCCTCCGGAGTTTCCGGATCTTACGTGTTCGATTTTACCGGGCTGGACGGAACCCAACCTCCTGGCGGTCCCAACCCTGAGTCCCTGGTTGGGCGTTTTACGGCAAGCGGTGGAGTAATCACGTCCGGGCTCGAAGACGCGAACGACAACGGTAGTTTGACGAGCAGCGCGAGCATCACCGGAAACTTCGTCGCGGACCCCGCGAACACGACCGCGGGGCGCGGCACAGCCACGATTGAAGGCCAGACCTATGCGTTTTATATCGTGGATTCCAGCCGCGTGAGATTCATCAGCATCAATTCTGCGACAACCGGCCCGATGCTCACGGGTGATGCCGTTGCACAATCTGGCGGTACTCCGCCACCAGCTCCGAGCGGCAGTTTTGCCTTTTTGGTGTCGGGCGCCTCGGCGAATGGGGGCCTGACTCGCGTCGGCCGCCTTAGCGTCTCAGGCAGCAGTCTAAGCAACATCATCATGGACGTGAACAATGGCGGCTCCCAGACTGAGTTTGGCAGCGGCAGCTTGTCCATGGGAACCATTGGCTATGACCCGACGACCGGGCGTGGCACGCTTTCCTTCCAGTCTTCGTCCGTCAACGTCTATTCGTTCGTCTTTTACCTTAGCTCGCCAAGTAGCGGCGTCATGCAAGAAGTCAGCGGCGCTCCCGCGAGCGGTCTTGCTGCGGTCGTCGCTGACGGTTCCCTTGCCGCGCAATCGGGCAGTCCATTTTCGAGCAGCAACATTTCCGGACCCTACGCCATGAGCTGGAGCGGCCTTGTCACAAGCGGCGGCTCTTTCGCCGATGAGGAAGATCTGCTCGCCCAAGCCACCATCTCGAATCTGAACCTCAGCGGCACTTCGGATATCTTCCAGTTCACCGGAGTGACGCTGAACACCGACGTCGGCACGTCCGGTCAGATCACGCTGAACGGGGACGGGACCAGCAACAACATGATGAACGTCAATCTTTCCGGAGTTGCTCCGATTCACATGGCTGTCTATATCGTTAACCCGCAACTGGCCTTCTTTGCCAACCGGGACAATAACGGTGCCATGCGCATCGTCGCCGGTGTCCTGGAAGCACAGCAATAATCGCAACTTGTGAGGGCGCAGCGTTATCCTGCAGCAGGTTGCCAGGGAATGCTGCGCTTGACTCACGCTAACTACTAAGCTCAAGACGGTGGCAGGCTGTCGAGTTGCACTCTGCTTTAGGCGAGGGATGCCCCTCGCCGGATTTTGGCGGGAGCCGGAAGCAAAACTCGCGCAACTGTATGAAAATAACTGACTTTAGCCGCCTTTAGAATAGATCAATTTCTCCACACGCGCCACGTCTTCCGCAACGTCTACGCTCACTGCATCGTGCTCCACTTCCGCGACGCGCATCTTCCAGCCATTTTCGAGCCAGCGCAGTTGCTCGAGCTGTTCGATGCGCTCAAGCTCGCCCTGCGGCAGCGTAGGATATTCGAGCAAGGCGTCGCGCTGGAAAACGTACAGTCCCAGATGCTTCAGGTGCCGCACTTGAATGTTGCTTGCCGTATCGCGCACCCACGGAATCGGCGCACGCGAGAAGTAAAGCGCAGCGCCGTCGAAATCCAGCACGGTCTTCACCACGTTGGGATCCATGATGTCTGCGGGTGTTTTGATCAGCGTGGCCACCGTGCCAATCGAAGCTACTGGCTCTTCCAGCAGCGAGGCTACCGCGGTATCGACGGCCACGGGGTCGAGAAGCGGCTCGTCGCCCTGCACGTTCAAAAAGACTTCGCCTTCTTCGTGTGCGGCCACTTCCGCCACGCGCTCTGTGCCGGTGCGGTGGTCGACGCGTGTCATGCGCGCTTCGCCCCCGAAGCCCTCGACGGCTTTCAGAATGCGTTCGTCGTCGGTTGCGACGACGACGCGATCGACTCGTTGTGCGAGTTTGGCTCGCTCGTAAACGCGCTGAATCATGGGCTTCCCCGCGAGAGATACTAAAGGCTTTCCTGGCAAGCGCGTGGACGCATAGCGCGCCGGTATGACCACGACTACTTTAAGCGAACCCATCTGTTTTGGACTCCCGAGTGTCAGGGAATAAGCCCCTGTTCTCCACGGTTCCACATAGTCGGGACCATTTTGTGCGGCGATGCTACCCGTTCGAACTTCGGCCCCGCAGGATTATCCTTGTTTTCAGCAAGCCGAGTGGTAGAATTTAAGTGAAACCGACCCACCCGGCCGTCTCGGTCCGACCGAGACGTAGGGGGTGCCGTGAGACGCGATTTGCCTGTGACTGTTCCGCAGTCACGTACTGAGATGCGTCGCGTTGTGTTTGTAGCTTTCCGGCTTCTTCTTGTTGTTTGCTTCCTTTGCGCCCAGGCCCTCCTTCAGGCTGCTGCCCAGGCTCCCCCTGACGACAACAAACCCAAAGACGATCCCAAGAAAGAAGAGCCGAAAAAAGAAGAGGTAAGAGAGGAAGACTCCAAAGCGACAGTCGATGACACCAAGCCGAAGACCAAAGCAGTCGACGACGTGCAGAAAGATACCCCGGGTAAAGCGTTCAAGCCCGGTGGCACGCTGCATGTCGATGTGGAGGTGGCGCTGGTTAATGTGACGGTCACCGATCCTTACAATCGACTCGTTACCGGCCTCGATCCCGACAACTTCCGCGTCTACGAAGACAACGTCGAGCAGGAAATAGTCACGTTTTCCGCCGAGGACGTGCCCATCTCGATCGGCGTAGTTTTTGATTTCAGCGGCAGTATGTCCAACAAGGTAGGCAAGGCCCGCGAAGCGGCCTTGCAATTCTTCAAGACCGCCAACCCGCAAGATGAGTTCTTCCTGGTCAGCTTCAACGAACGCGCCGAGCTGACCAGTGCGTTTACCAACAGCGTCGAAGACCTGCAGAGCCGCTTGATGCTTACCTCCCCGAAGGGCCGCACTGCCCTTCTGGACGCCATCTACCTGGGCCTCAGCGAGATGAGGGGTGCACACAACGCCAAACGTGCCTTGCTTATCCTATCGGACGGAGGAGATAATCACAGTAGGTACAACGAAAACGATATCAAGCGCCTGGTGAGGGAAGCCGATACCCAGCTCTATGCTATCGGGATCTTTGACCCGCTGGGATCTCGCAACAGGACACCGGAAGAGCTGAAAGGGCCCTCGCTCCTGAGCGAAGTCACGGAAATGACCGGGGGCCGCGTGTTCGCCGTTGAGAGACTGGAAGACCTACCGGATATCGCGACGAAAATCGGCATGGAGCTGCGAAACCAATATGTGCTCGGCTATCGACCAAGCAACAAAGCGCACGACGCGAGGTGGCGGAAGATCAAGATCAAATTGCGCGCCCCAAGAGGGCTCCCCCCGCTCACTGTCTTCGCCAAGACGGGGTATTACGCTCCCAGCCATTAGTTACGCTCGCCATCTTCCAGGCGCCGCGGCGTTCCTTCTTGGCGTGTTTTTGTCTCTAGGCATGTTCTGCGCGCCGGCTGTCCGCGCGCAGATTCCCGTAGCGAATCCAGTTCCTCCTCCGCCCGGCCAGAACACTACTGAAAAGCAGGGCGCGACCATCGTTAGCAGGGTGAACCTGGTTGTTCTGCACACGACCGTGCTGGATGACCGTCAGCGTTTTGCGGACGGCTTGACAGCGCAGAATTTCCGAGTTTTCGAGGACAAGATTGAGCAGAAACTTTCTCTGTTCAAACGCGAAGACGTGCCCGTCAGTATGGGACTGGTGATTGACAACAGCGGCAGCATGCGCGACAAGCGGCCCAAGGTGAATGAAGCCGCGCTCACTCTCGTCCAGGCCAGCAATCCGCAGGATGAAGTATTCGTCGTGAATTTCAATGACGACTTCTATCTCGACCTGGACAAGGACTTCACCAGCAGCGTTCCGGAGCTGAAAGAAGCGCTGGAGCGCATTGATTCACGCGGCAGCACCGCGCTTTACGACGCCATCGTCGGTTCGATCGATCACCTGAAAAAGGCCGGCCGCGACAAGCATGTGCTGCTGATTGTCACCGACGGGGAAGATAATTCCAGTCATTTTACACTGGAGAAAACCATCCACGAAATTCAGAAGACGGACACGGTGATTTACACCATCGGGTTGCTGAGCCAGGAAAGCAAGAAAAGCGCCAAGAAGGCCAGGCGGGCGCTGGAAGATATCGCTAGAGCTTCAGGCGGCGTTTCGTATTTCCCGGAGAACGTCGAAGACGTGCACAACATTTGCCAGCAAGTGGCGCATGACATCCGCAACCAGTACACGCTGGCCTACTATCCCACGAATACCCGGCGCGACGGCACTTTCCGCAGCGTGACCGTCGAAGTGACTCCACCGCGTGGCCGAGGCAAGCTGGTTGCCCGCACGCGCAACGGCTACTACGCCCCGCTCGATAACACCGCCTCCGGCAAGTGACGACGGCCCCAGACTAAGGGCTCTTTTCCATAAATATATTATTTGCCGTCAACAGCCCTTCCTTGCTATGCGGTTGCTGGGAGGGCAGCGATTTGCCTCGCAAAAAAGACCGTACAAGATCGTGCTCACGAGCCGGCCTGGAAGACTGCCAGCGCCCCGGCCGACCCCGGGTTTTCTCCCCGAGAGCCGGTCGTGCACGTTAAGGCCATCGTCTGAGCCGCTTTGGTGTGCCCGTTTCCCGCTGGAGCGTCAGGTCCGCGCCTGCGGTCTGACCGCCTCCCTCCGTGACACCACCATCTCGCGAGGGCCGTTGCGGAACGGTCTGTGTTGCGGCGAAGAGTCATTTGGAGGGGAAAGCTGGGATGTCGCTTCAGGCCACCCCAGCTTGCAAAAAACCGATAGCATGCAGAAAAAGTATCGTTGCTTGGCCGGGTTGCATCTATAGGGCATGCAGGGTACACTGTTAACCGTGAGTTACGCGAGCCAACTTCGCCAGAATCGCGCAAGCGGCTGTTGTTGTGCGGGAGTGTCTTCTGGCGCAGGGAGGCAAGCGGTCTAGGTACAAACATCTAGCCGATTGAGTTTTGAAACCCACCGCCAGGAGAGCTGGCAGGTGGGTTTTGTGTCTTTTGGGGACATTTTTCCGGGAAGGGACCCAGGATATGACTGTTCGAGCGCTGCGGCTGCCAGAGGAAACGCTGATACCGGAACTTTCCGAAACTTTCTTTCCGACTGCGCTGGAGGGCCGTCTCGGCGATCTTGCGACCCTCGAAGATGAAAGCATCTTTATCCTGCGCGAAGCTGCCGCGGAATTTTCCCGGCCCGTCATGCTATATTCGGTCGGCAAAGATTCCTCGGTCATGCTGCGCTTGGCGCAAAAAGCCTTTTACCCGGGGAAAATTCCCTTTCCGCTGCTGCACATCGACACCAGTTACAAATTCCCTGAAATGATCGAGTTTCGCGATTCCTACACGCGTGAAATCGGCGCGGAGCTCATCGTGCATCAAAACCGCGAGGCGCTCGCGCGCGGCGCCAATCCTTTTGCGCTCGGCACGCAGAGATGCTGCGGCTTGTTGAAAACGAAAGCTTTGCTCGATGCGCTTTCTGCCGGAGGGTTCAACGCCGCTTTCGGCGGCGCGCGGCGTGATGAAGAAAAATCCCGCGCCAAGGAGCGCATTTATTCTTTTCGCGATTCGCAGGGCCAATGGGATCCCAAAAACCAGCGCCCGGAGCTTTGGAATCTTTTCAACTCGCGCATCGAAAGATCGGAAAGCATTCGCGTTTTTCCGCTGTCCAACTGGACGGAACTCGACGTTTGGCTCTACATCCACGCGGAAAAGATCCCCATCGTTCCGCTTTATTACGCGCGCGAACGCCAGGCGGTCGTGCGCAACCGCACGATCGTGCTGATCTACTCTCGCGACGAACTTTTGCCTGGCGAAAAAGTTCAATGGATCAAGTGCCGCATGCGCTCGCTCGGGTGCATTCCGTGCACAGGCGCGATTCGCTCCGAGGCGGATACCGTTCCAAAGATTATTGAAGAGATGATCTCCTTCCGACGGTCCGAACGCGAGAACCGCGCCATCGACCACGACGAGGAAGGATCGATGGAATTGAAGAAACGCGAGGGCTATTTCTGATGCTGACGTTTGCCGCTTCTAAACGGTCGGAAAGCCTTGCGGCGTTTCTTGACGGCGACTTGCGCAAAGATCTATTGCGCTTTACCACCGCCGGCAGCGTGGACGACGGCAAGTCCACGCTGATCGGCCGCCTGCTGCATGATGCGAAGGCCGTCTATGAAGATCACGTCGCCTCGGTGCAAAAGAGCAAAATTAACCGCTCCGGCGGCGCTTTCGATTTCTCTCTGCTGACCGACGGTTTGCGCGCTGAGCGCGAGCAGGGCATCACCATAGACGTTGCCTATCGTTACTTCAGCACCTCCCGCCGCAAATTCATTATTGCTGACACGCCGGGCCACGAACAGTACACACGCAACATGGCCACGGGCGCTTCCACGGCGGACCTGGCGATCATCCTGGTCGACGCCACCAAGGGCCTGCTTACTCAGACGAACCGCCATGCGTACATCGCCTCCCTTCTGGGGATTCGCTCGGTTGTTGCGGCGATCAACAAAATGGACCTCGTGGGTTACCGCGAAGATGTTTTCATCCGTTTACAACGCGATTTCCTGGCGCTCGCTGCACAATTGGGCATCCCTTTGGTCGAGTGCATTCCGATTAGCGCGCTGGCGGGCGACAACATCGTCAGCGCTAGCGAAAACATGCCGTGGTATTCGGGACCGACTCTTTTAGGCCATCTCGAAACGGTGGAGTTTCGCCAAATTCGCTCGCTCGATCGCGTGCGCTTTCCCATTCAGTACGTCATTCGGCCGGATTCTCACTTTCGCGGATTTGCGGGGCAATTGGCGAGCGGCTCGCTGCGTCCGGGGGATGCGCTTGTGGCGCTCCCGTCCCACCAGGAAACGCGTGTCAAAAGGATTGTCGGGTTTGACGGCGACCGGGAACAGGCGTTTGCGCCACAGTCGATCGCTGTGCAGCTCGAAAACGAAATCGATTTGAGTCGCGGGGACATGTTGGTTTCTCCGTCGAGTCTTCCCGCGGTCTCGCGCAACTTTTCCGCCGCGGTGGTCTGGCTTCACGTGGATCCGCTTTGGATCGAAAAGCCGCTTCTTTTGAAACAGACTACGCGATCGGTCAAGGCCTGCGTTCGCCGGATTCTTCATCGCGTCAACGTGAACAGCTTCGAACACGAGCCCGCCGAACGACTGGAAATGAACGGTATCGCGGAAGTGGAGGTCGAGACGAGTCAGCCGCTTTTTCTTGACGCTTACACCACGAGCCGTGCTACCGGCAGCTTCATTCTGATTGATCCATTCTCGAACGCCACCGTGGGAGCCGGCATGGTCCGCGAAACGTTTGTCGCGGACACGACGAGCCTCGAGGAGCGGAACCCCGCTACGCGTGTGGCCGCACCCGGAGACCTCACGGCGCAAGAAAGGCACCTCCGTCACGGCCACAAGCCAGGGATTCTGCTGCTCGGCGACCGCCTGTCGCTGGCAAAGTCGCTCGAGCGGGCACTGTTTCAAGGCGGTTTCGAGTCCGTCGTTGTGGATGGCTCCGGCGTGGCTTCGCCGGTGCTCGCAGGGTTCCTGACTGCGCTCTACGCCGCGGGCCTGGTCGTGCTTTGCACGAATACAACGCTAGCGCCGGAAGACCTGCCCGAGCTTCCTCTCGAGGACATTTTCAAGGCAACAGAAATCCCGGCCGCGGTAAAGCAAGACGCAGAAACCAATGGTGCGCAACTCATCCAAGACACGCTGAGCTTTGCCGGAAAACTGCGCCTTTCTCCAGAACACAAGCCGGCCGGAAAGGAATTTTGAAATGAACGTGGCTTTCAACACTTTCTCCTCGCAACAGAGCGAAGCTTTGAACATCGAGCAGTTTCTGGATGTGGTTCTGGCTGATTCGCAAGCCGCGCGCGCCTGTCTCACGTGCAGTTTTCAAGCAGAGGACGTCATCGTGCTCGATCTTCTACGGAAGCGCCTGCCGCAGATCCCGGTGCTTTTTCTAGAGACGGGCTACCACTTCGCCGCCACCTGCGAGTTCCGCGACCGCCTGGCCGCGGAGTGGAACCTGAACTTGGTAAGCGTTCTCCCGGAAAAAACCGTGGCGCAGCAGGAAGCGGAGCGCGGCTTGCTGTATCAATCGGACCCTACGGCGTGTTGTCAGCTTCGCAAAGTCGCGCCGCTCATGAAGGCGCTGGAGCCTTTTGACATTTGGTTCACCGGTCTGCGCCGCGAGCAATCGCCCACGCGCGCAAATCTAAAAAAGATTGAGCATCATCGTCTTCCGAGCGGCAAGACTTTGCTCAAGGTCAGCCCGCTCGCCGATTGGGCTTGGGCACAAGTTTGGGAATACACCGGCGGTCACCGTCTAGCTTATCTGCAGCTTTACGACGCCGGCTATCCCAGCATCGGCTGCGAGCCTTGCACGGCGCTTCCCGCTGATCCGGCCAACGCGCGCTCGGGGCGCTGGGGCGGTCGCAAGCTGGAATGCGGCATTCACACTTTTTCGGAGCGTGCGGAATGACGCAACTTCTGATCGGATTCGTTATTGCGCTCGCCGTCGGACTTACCGGAATCGGCGGCGGAAGTTTCACCGTGCCCGCTCTCCTGCTTTTTGCGGGTCTTCCTGCCGGGGAAGCTGTCGGCACTGCCTTTGTGTTCGCGGGGTTTGTGCGTTTGGTTGCCGCCCCTTTCTATCTCTTCAGCCGCCAGATTCACTCGCGGTATTTCTGGCTGCTGCTGCGCGGCGCGGTTCCGGGCCTTTTGTCGGGAACCTTGGTGCTTCGCTTTGTGACCGCCCGCGGCGGCAACTCGACCGTCGTCATCCTTCTCGGAGTCGTGTTGGCTCTCACTGCAGCTCTTCATTTTGCGCCGCGCGCACGCAAGCCCGAATTCATTTACAGGAATTCCCAATGGCTGCCCTGGCTTGCTTTTCCTATCGGCGTCGAATCAGGTTTCTCTTCCGCCGGAGCCGGCGCGCTCGGCACGGTGCTGCTTCTCAATTACTCGGAAATGACGCCTTCGCAAGTCGTCGGCACGGACCTGCTTTTCGGCCTGGTATTGGCAGTGATCGGCGGTATTTTCCACTGGGCCATAGGCTCGATCAGCTCGTCTGTGCTTTTTCCGTTGCTTCTTGGCGGGCTGCCCGGCGTGCTCCTGGGTTGCCTGCTCTCGCGCCGCATTCCGGCTCACCGGCTTCGTGCCGTGATCGCTCTGCTCGCCCTTTGCGGGGGACTGCAGCTGGTCGTCTCCGGCGTCAAGGCCCGTTCGCAAAGGGCAACCAACGCCCCGAGCGACAGCACGGCTGAAAATTCCCCGCGCTCCTCGCCATCCCCAAAGTGCTTGAACTAATGGCACAAAACAAGAGACGGTTCTTTCTTAAGCCGTTTGAGCTCCTGCTCGGCGTGGTAGGCTAGCGGCTGACCGGTCATGTTTCCGAGCTGTTGACCACGTAGTGCAACGTTTGATCGAAATGTCGAAAACGTTTGCCATCAGAAGAACGCAGAACGCAAACTCGAAGACCGTTGGAAGTGCCCCCATTGCAGAATGGAACACCAGCGGGACGAAAACGCTGTCGTCCATATCTTTGTCGAGGGTTTGCGAATCTTAGCCGAGGGACGCTCGGTATCCGCCTGTGGAGGCACAGTAAGACTTGGGTGCGAACTCAAGCATGTGCCTGTGGTGCAGGAAACATCGCTGGAGACGAGCAGCAATGCTGCTTAGTAACTCCAAAAGAATCCCCCGCGTTTTAGGCGTGGGGAGTCTCGACGTGCAGATTTTTGGGGCGCAGGGCGTGGAGGAAGCTTCTCCCGTGGGGAATTGAACCGCCAAAATTCTCGGCGATGGTTTGGCCCATGTCCGCTAGTGTGTCGCGCACGCCGAGATTTGTTCCTCGACCGCTTTCCGGGGAGTAGGCGAGGATAGGAACATATTCGCGCGAGTGGTCCGTAGTTGGCCAGCGCGGGTCCGGATCACAGCCGTGGTCCGCGGTGATCAGCAGCAGATCGGAAAGGCTCAGCAGCGGCAGGAAATCACCGAGCATGCGGTCAAACTCTTCCAGCGATTTCGCGAACCCTTCGACGTCCTTGCGGTGGCCGTAAAGCATGTCGAAATCCACGAGGTTGCAGAAAATCAACCCGTCTTTGCGCGCTTTCGCGGCGGTTGTTACTTTCTCCATGCCGTCCGCATTGCCCTTGCTGGTGAGGTATTCGTCTACGCCGCGCCCGTTGTAAATGTCGTGAATTTTCCCGACGCCCAGCACACGGACTTTGCGCTCGGCAAGCACATCGAGGAGCATCGGCTTGGGCGGATCCACGGCATAGTCGTGACGCCGCGGGGTGCGGATGAAGTGCCCCGGGGCTCCCGTAAATGGGCGGGCAATTACGCGCCCGACGCGGTGCTCCCCGTCGAGCAAGTGCCGCGCCGTTTCGCACATGCGATAAAGTTCAGCGAGGGGAATCACGTCTTCATGCGCGGCAATCTGAAAGACGCTGTCGCCTGAGGTGTAGACGATGGGCTTGCTGGTCCGGACATGCTCTTCACCCAGTTCCTGGATGATTTCCGTTCCCGACGCCGGCTTGTTGCCGATGGTCTTTCTGCCGATCTGTTTCTCGAACTCTTCGATCAACTCGCGCGGGAACCCGTTCTTGTAAACGGGAAAGGCTTGCTCGAGCCACACTCCGGCCATCTCCCAATGGCCGGTGGTGGTGTCTTTTCCGGGAGAACGCGTTGCTGCTTTGCCGTAGGCCCCCATGGGAGCCGACGGGGCGGTTTGAGATTCGAGCGGAGCGATATTCGCCAGGCCCAGGCGCACCAGGTTGGGAATTTGCAGGGGTCGCGACTCCGCGATGTGGCCCAGAGTATTTCTTCCGACGTCGCCGTAATCCGGCGCATCCGGCAATTCGCCGATTCCGACGCTGTCGAGCACAATCCAGAAGACTCTCCTGTACGTGTTCACGCTGGTCTTCACGCCCTTCCACGGAACTCTATCACAGCAAACCCGTCGTCAGTCTCAGGGGCAGGGCGCGATGCTTCCTGGTTGGAACTACGCCCTTTGGTTTGTGGTGGTACGGTATTCTTCCCGGCTGAACTATTTTTCAACCGCGTGCGTAATACGGAGTGTGGAGGTGCGCCATGCCCGAGGACAGCAATCCACGGCGAGTGTCATTGGTCCTGCCAATTATCCTGATTATGGTCGGAGCTCTCTTCCTGGTGCGCAATTGGCGTCCGGGCTTCGAGCCGTTGGCCATTTTGCTGGATTACTGGCCGCTGATTCTCGTCTTCGTCGGGCTGGGAATGATTTACGACAATTTTCAGAGAAGCCGCAACCCCAACGCGCGTCCGGGCATTTACGTGGGCTCCACGGTCGGGATTCTGGCGTTTGTGGTGGTCCTGGTTGCGCTTCTCGGGCATGGCCGTGGCTATGCGCGCAGGCATGGCTTTCACATGGACGCAAAGCATACCACGCAGACCGTGGACCTCCAGGGCGCCAGGTCCGTGCACGCCAGATTGGAGATCAGCGCGGGTGAACTTACCATCAGCGGCGATTCCCCGCACGCGCTCGATGCCGATTTCCGGTTTACGGACAGCTACGATGAACCGCGCGTCGATTATCACGTCACCGATGGCGTCGGTGAAATCACGGTCGCCCAGGACTCTCACCCCGTTCACTTTGGCAATTCGAGAAACGAATGGAATTTGCGTTTCAGCAAGACTCTTCCTCTGGAGCTGCGCGTGGAGATGGCAGCGGGGCAGGGCAACCTGGATTTTCGGGACGTTCCCCTTGCGCGCCTGGATCTCCACGTGGGGGCTGGCGAGGTGAATGTGGACCTGACCGGCGACCGCAAGACGGATCTGACCGCCGACATCGAAGGCGGCGTGGGCCAGGCGAACATTCGGCTGCCGAAGAAAATCGGGGTTATCGCCGAGGCATCGGGCGGGATCGGCTCCATCCGCACCTACGGCCTGAAGCAGGATGGCGACTCTTATACCAACGAGGCCTACGGAAAATCACCTGCGACGATTCGCCTGAAGGTCACCGGGGGAATCGGGGAGATTGTGCTCAACCAGGAGCCGTGATCCGGCATGGAGCGAAGCGTTCCTGCCCGGGAGGTTACCAGATGGGCCGTAAGGCTGCGTTCTTGAGAACGGGGATATAAGGCGCAGGTTTTGGTGTATCGTTCTTTTGTCGCAAGACCTAGGCCCGGGCAGGCCCGATGTGAAGCCTAGGGAGATGCGGCGCAGTAAGGCCGATCGATGAAACAGGAACCCGCCGAAAGTGCTCTGGTTGAAACCAAACCAGGCTTCCTAGGAATCCTCGCCCTTTTTTTTTGAGGGCGGGGAGGATGTCAACTAGGTTTGCTCGCCTTTGACGGCCGCCGTATAATTTGAAGTTTGGGCGGTGGCTTTCTAACCTGCTGTCTAGGCTTGGCTTTGGCGACCAAACAGATCAGCGCATCTACAGAAGCTTTGAAGCCCGAACCGGACACGTTGCGTGTCCGGGGCGCGCGCGTTCACAACCTCAAAAACGTCACGGTAGACATTCCCCACAACGCCATCACCGTCGTGACCGGCGTGAGCGGCTCGGGCAAATCGTCGCTCGCCTTCGACACCATTTATGCGGAAGGGCAGCGCCGCTACGTCGAATCACTTTCCGCTTACGCGCGGCAATTCCTAGAACGCATGGAAAAGCCGGAGGTGGACGAAATTTCCGGAATCGCCCCGGCCGTAGCCATTCGCCAGAAAAATGCGACGCGCAATCCACGCTCGACGGTGGCGACCTCTACGGAAATCTACGATTATCTGAGGCTGCTCTTTGCGCGGTGCGGCCAGACCTTTTGCGTTAAATGCGGCGCGGAGGTACGCAGGGACAACCCGGACGAAATTGCCACGCGTGTTTTGTCGCTCGGGCAGGGGCGGCGATTCTATGTTCTCTACCAGTTTCGCGTTGCGGCACCCGCCGCACCGAACGCCTCAAAACGAACGAGCAAGAAAACGGCGGCTGCTCCTGCTGCCGATGGAGTGCGCCAAGGACTGCTCGAATTGCAAAAGCGCGGCTTCAATCGCCTGTACCAGGCCGGCCGGGTGCACGAGTTTTCTTCGCCGGAAACTCTGCTGGATGTGGATTTTGCCAAGCCAGTCTATGTGCTTGTGGATCGCTTGGCCGTGAATCCCGAATCGCGCTCGCGTCTGGTGGACTCCATCGAGATCTGCTATCGCGAAGGGCAGGGCGAAGCTATTCTCGAATTTATCGCTGATAGCCCGGGAAAAGCGGGCGAGCGTCTGAGTTTCAACGAAAGATTCGAATGCAAAAATGACGGCACGCTGTATCAGGAACCGGAGCCGCGGCTTTTTTCGTTCAACAGTCCTTACGGCGCGTGTCCTCGCTGCCAGGGCTTTGGCAACACCATTGATTTTGACTTGAATCTGGTCGTACCCGATCCCGGCAAATCCATCGAAGAAGGCGCGATCGAGCCCTGGGCCAAGCCGCGCTATCGCGGACTTTTCCAGGGTTTGAAGTCGTGGGCGCGCGAGCGGGGCATTGCGACGAGCGTTCCGTGGCGGCAGCTCGCCCCGGAGCACCGGCGCCTGGTGCTCGAAGGCGATCCGGAAAACGATTATCAAGGGGTGAAGGGGTTTTTCCAGTGGCTGGAGCGCAAGAAATATAAGCTGCATGTGCGTGTGTTTCTGAGCCGCTACCGCGGCTACGCCAGCTGTCCCGAGTGCGGCGGCACGCGTTTGCGCGCCGAAGCGCGAGCCGTGCGGGTCGCGGGGAAATCCATCACGGATGTCTGCAAGTTTACGGTCAAGGAAGCGCGCGGGTTTTTTTCGGGTGTGCAGCTTTCCGAGGCGCAACTGAAAATCGCAGACAAAATCCTCGAAGAGATACGCACGCGCTTGCAGTTTCTGGATGAAGTGGGTCTGGACTACCTCACGCTCGACCGCCTCACGTCCACGCTCTCGGGCGGTGAAGCGCAGCGCATTCAACTTGCGACCTCGCTCGGCTCGCACCTGGTCGGCGCTCTTTACGTACTGGATGAACCTTCCATTGGCTTGCATCCGCGCGACACGCAACGCCTCATCGACATCCTGAAATCCCTGCGCGACTTGGGGAACACCGTTCTCGTCGTGGAACACGACCCGGAAACGATTCAAGCCGCCGATCACGTCATTGACTTGGGTCCCGGCGCGGGGGAGCTTGGAGGCAAGCTGCTTTTTGCCGGCCCTTACGCTGCGCTTCTCGAGGAGCCCAAATCGCTCACTGGCCGCTATCTCAACGGCGAATTGCGCATTCCCGTCCCTAACAAACGTCACAAACCTGCGGGCAAGTTCTTGCGTCTTTTCGGCGCCAGTTTGCACAACTTGCAAAACCTCGATGTCATGATTCCGCTTGGCACGCTCACGGTGGTGACCGGCGTAAGTGGGTCCGGCAAATCCACGCTGGTGCACGACGTTTTGTACAAAGCGGTGGCGGCCAAGCGCGTTGGCGGGAGCGTTCAGGAATTTTGCCACCGCCTCGAGGGCGATTCGAACATCCGTGAGGTGGTGATTGTGGATCAGTCTCCCATCGGGCGCACGCCGCGTTCGAACCCCGCCACGTACTTGAAAGCTTTCGACGCCATTCGCGAAGTTTTTGCGGAAACGCCCGACGCCAAACGCCGCGGCTACTCCGCCGGGCATTTCTCCTTCAACGTGCCGGGCGGGCGCTGCGAAACCTGCCAGGGCGATGGCACGGTCACCGTGGAAATGCAGTTTCTCGCGGACGTCGAGCTGATTTGCGAAGAGTGTCGCGGCACGCGCTTCAAGAGCGGCGTTTTAGAAGTGCATTATCACGGGAAAAATATTCACGAAGTGCTTCAGCTTACCGTGCGCGAAGCGCTGGCGTTCTTTGTCAACGTTCCAAAGATTGTGTCCAAGCTGCGCATTCTCAACGAAATCGGCCTCGGCTATCTGCGGCTTGGACAGTCCGCCACCACGCTTTCCGGCGGCGAAGCGCAACGGCTGAAACTTGCGGCGCACCTCACGCAAACCGACAATTCCGGCATTCTCTACATTCTCGACGAGCCGACCACCGGCTTGCACTTTGATGACATCGCCAAATTGCTCAGCGCTTTTCGCAAGTTGCTCGAGGGCGGCGCATCTGTTCTGGTCATCGAACACAATCTCGACGTCATCAAATCCGCAGATTGGCTGATCGACCTGGGCCCGGAAGGCGGCGACCAGGGCGGCAAGATTATCGCCAGCGGAACCCCGGAGCAGGTTGCCCGCAACGCGCAATCGCACACCGGCCGCTTTCTGTCGCGCGTTTTGAATGGCAATGGCCAGGGCCCGAACGGTCGGGCAAAGCGCCCGCCAAATGGGGCATCCAAACCCAATGGCGGCTCGGCAACCATCACGAACGGAAATAAAACGGCTTCGGCTGAACCATGATGCTCCCGGCTTTCGCAAGAAATTCCGCACTCACGTTTTTCTGTGCCGTGCTTGTCTTTCTCTTCCCGGGATCGCCGCAACCTTTGGCGCGAAGCTCCGACGACAAAACCGCGCTTCAGAGGGAAGCGCTTTTGTCGTCGCAAGCTCCGAGGGCCTCGCAAGCGCAACCGCTCGGCCAAACGAAAACGGAGAAGCTTGCCAATCCTCTCAACGACCTGCTCGACGAGGCGCAGCGCGATATTGACGAAAAGAAGTTTGCGGCCGCCATCCCGCCTCTCGAGAAGGTTCTCGCTGATCAGCCGGACTTGGCCTACGGCCATTTTCAGCTTGCTTATGTTTACACGGCGCTCAAGAAGCCAAAGGAGGCGCAAGCCGAATACGAGCGCGCCGCTCGGCTCGATCCTAGAATGTCCGCCGCCTACGTGAACCTGGGCATGCTGCTTTTGGAAAACCACGACGAGACCGCGGCGGTTGCGCCGCTGCGCAAGGCCGTCGAGCTGCTTCCCGCGGAAAGCCGCCCGCGCTATCTCCTCGCCGTCGCGCTGGATCGCTCCGGCGACCGCGCCGGCGCCGCTCAAGCGTTCGCGGCTCTCCTCGATCTCGATCCCAACGAGGTCCATGCGCTAGAGTACCTGGGCTGGACGAGCCTCCGTTCCGGCAAGCCGGCGGAAGCGGAAGTCCGATTCCGCCGCGCCCTGGAAGTTCAACCCAAGGGCGCACACGGACTTCGTGGCCTGGCGGAAAGTCTCGAAGCGCAGAAGAAGCCGGAAGCCGTTGCCGCGTATCGCGAATACCTGGAGATCAACCCGGATGACACTCGAGCACACGCACGCCTTATCCGTCTCCTCATGGATCAAGGTCAGAACGACGCGGCTCTCGCGGAGCTGGATCGCGCGGATGCGGGCAAGCCGGGCGTGGAATCCTTGAAGCTCCGTGCAGACATCCAAATCGCGCAGAAAAAGTGGACCGCGGCCATCGCCACGCTGCATCAGGCGGTGGCTCTTGCCCCGAACGACCCGCAGCTTCGCGGCGGCTTGGGACGGACTTTTTTGCAAGTGCGCGATTTTCCCAACGCCGAGAAGGAACTCAAGACTGCCATCCAGCTCGATGCCAAGAACATCGACTACTGGAAAGATCTCAGCACCACGTACTATCTTTCGAAAAATTACGCAGCCACGCTCGTGGTCCTGGATCACATCGATCAGTTCGAAGCTCCCGGCGCAGGGAGTTGGTTCCTCCGCGCGCTCTGCTACGATAGTTTGAACCAGCCGAAACCAGCCCTGGACGCCTATCAGAAGTTCCTCGAGCTTGACCAGGACAAGAATCCCAATCAAGTCTGGCAAGCTCAGGAGCGAAGCAAGGTTCTGCGACGCATGCTGGAAGGGAAGAAGTGACCGATGAGCGCGTTCCAAAAATTCCGGCACATGTTTGGTAGCGCGGCAGTGGTTTCCATGGTTTTGTTTCCCGCGATTGCCCAGGAAAGCGTCGCGGAACTGCAGGCGAAATTCGATCGCGAGAACAATTCCGTCAGGAAAGCAAAACTCCTGGTCAAGCTGGGTGACGCGCAATTTGAGGAGTCGCGGCGTGCGGGCAAGGCCGGCGACAACAACGCGGTTGACGCGACTATGGAGAAGTACCGCGACAATGTTCGTGCCGCCCTCGATGCCTTAAAGAAGCAGCATCCGGACGCCGAAAAACACTCCAATGGTTACCGCCAGATAGAGATGCAGGTGAAGCAGGGAATTCGCGAAGTGGAAGACTCGATGCTCGCCGCGCCTCCTGCTTACAAGCCTCCCCTTCAGCTCGTCCGCCAGGATTTGATCACCATGGACGATGAGATGATCCGGCTGCTTTTTCCTCTCCGGCCCGCCCCAGTCAAACCCGCAGCCCCTCCCGAGGAGAAACAACCATGAAATGCAAATCGACAGCCCTGCTCTGGGCCTCTGGTTTGTTCTGGACTGTCTTGCCCATCTGCACCGCGGCGGCGCCGCAAAAGGACTACCTGAGCGCCCTCGAAGCAGACAAGATCCGCGACGCGGAAACGCCCAACGAGCGCATCCGCCTGTTTCTCACTTTTGCCGAGGACCGCCTGAAGAAATTTCAATATGAAATCGAGCATCCTTCGTCGAACCACCACGGCGAGATGTTGAATGCGTTGCTCAATGCCTACATCGGGTGCGTGGATGACGCGGCCGACACCATCCAGCTTGGCATCGAGAAGCAGGAGGACATCCGCAAGGGCATTGACCTTATGGCCTCGCGCACCAAAGAGTTTCTTCCCATTCTCCAAAAGTACTCTACGAATGGCCCGGAGCTGGAAATCTACAAAGACAATTTGGACGACGCCATCGAGGGAACGCAGGACGCGATGAGCGACGCGGAAAAAGCAAAGAAAAAGGTCTCGCCTCCCCCTATCCGCCGCAAGCATTGATTCAGAGGGTTCTGGCTTATCAATCTCGAGCGAAACGGGGAAACCTTCCCGACCGTTGGGTTTCTGGGAGCGATGTCCAATATGGGCCTTGCCGCGGCGGCTATTTCGTGGGGAAATGAGTGGCGTGAAGGACGTTCCCGGCAAGAAGGATTCCTTTGTCCCTGGCGGCGCAGCCCTGTTTCAGCGCATGTTCACCCGCCTGGGGTGCGACGGACGTCCGCCGCGCTTCCGCGTCGAGTTTTATCCCTATTCCAGCTTGACGCTCACCATTCGGCGTCGCGAAGAAGCGGTGTTCGTGCGCCTCTCCGATCTTTTGCGCCGCGCGCCGCTTCCCGTGCTGGAGGCCGCGGCGGCGCTGCTGCTCGCCCGCATCTACCGCCGCAAAGCGCCCGCCTCGCTCGTCGCGCCCTATCCCGAATACGCGCGCTCCGGCCGCACGCGCAGCCGCATGAACCGTATGCGACTCCGCCGCGTTCTCCCGCGCCACAACGGTGCCCAAGGCCGGCATTTCAATCTGGAAAAGCTCTTTGCTGAATTGAACGGCAGATATTTCGCGGGAGAGCTCGAGCGGCCGCACATCGGTTGGAGCCTTCGCGACTGGCGTCGTCAATTCGGTTGCTACGATCCGGGGCCGAACCAGATTCTGCTCAATCGCCGCCTCGACCATCCCCGGGTGCCGCAATGCGCCGTGGAATACGTGCTGTTTCACGAGATGCTGCATGTCAAGCATCCCACGCGGCGCTCGGGCTGCACGCTGGTTTCCCATTCGCGCGGGTTTCGCGAAGAAGAAAAGCGCTTCCCGGAATTCGACCGCGCCCGCCGCATCCTCGACCGCCTCGCCCGCGGCGGCGCTTCGCCGATGGCATTTGTTTCGCACCAGGTGAAGTGGTAGAGAACAGGATGGTTGGCTTCCGCCACTGGTTCCTGAACAAGTACCGCCAGAATTTGCCGGCCTGCCCATCTTGCTCGATATGGGCTGCCATGACGCAAAGCTTCTGGAGTTCGGGATTGCTGCGCGGTCGCTGCAACCGTCGCCTGGCCCGCGATCCTCGGGCTGGTTTTCGGGCTGGATGACAGAGGTTGCCGCGCTTGTCACGGACGTCGCCGGACTCCGCCAACGCAAGCTTGGAGGGAGCAGGGAAGGAACGTTACCGCAGCAAACTTTTTCTTCTTTCCCGAGCCATGCTAGTTTTTTTTCTCCTTTGCCACTTCCTTGTAGAGCTTTTCGATTTTCTTTTTGATTTTTGCTGCGTCTTCTGCGTGCGGATACAAATCGAGGTAGCGCTGGTAGGACTTGACGGCCTGCTTTTTCAGCCCCTTTTTCTCCTGTGCTTCGCCGAGGTAGCGGAAAGGAATCGCGTAGCCCGGCTTGGAGTCGATAGCGTCCTCGAGGCGGTCGATGGCCGCATCGTAATCCCCGATATGCATGTAGTGCTCGGCCACCTCAATGTCTTTTTCCGCGCGCAAGGGGTCCCACTTCGGCTGATCCGGCGCATTCTTGGCGGAATCGGTATCGGATTTGCCCGGTTTGTCGGACTTCTTGGCAGCAGCAGGAGCCGCGGCGTCGGGAGGCTTCGACGAGGACCCTTGTTGCGGATCCTGGGCGTAGCCGAGGGACGCCATCTCGAGAACGCCCAGAGCCGCGAGCCAAGGAAGGAATCTCTTGCATCTCATAAAAGCCAGTAGCTCTCTCCCTCTGTTTCGATTCCCTTTAGTATGATGGAAGTTATGGCGCGAAAACAAAGCCGAGAAACCGGGCCCGGTGCGGGTGCGGCTTTTTTGCCTAGAGCCTGAAACGAAGAAGTTATAACTTTCCATGGAGCCTCGCGAAAAAGCCGCTCAGCTTCCCGAAAGCCCCGGCGTGTACCTTTTTAAGGACGCGGGCGAAACGGTGCTATACGTTGGCAAAGCGCGCAACCTGCGCGGCCGCGTGCGCTCCTATTTCATTGAGTCGCGCTGGATTGACGCCAAAACTGGCTCGCTCGCGCGCGAAATCGCCGACCTGGAAACCATTGTCGTCGGCAACGAACGCGAAGCCCTGGCCCTCGAGCACAATCTGATCAAGAAATACCGGCCGAAGTTCAACGTCCTGCTCCGCGACGACAAGACCTATCCCTACATCAAGTTCACTGCGGCAGAGAAGTATCCGCGCGTGTATTTCACCCGGCGCATCAAGAAAGACGGTTCGCTCTATTTCGGGCCGTATTTTCCAGCAGGTTTGGCGCGGCGTATTCTGCACTTCATTCACAAGCGCTTTATGGTTCCATCGTGCGCGGTGGATTTGACGCGCAACCATCCGCGGCCTTGCTTGCAGTACTACATCAAGCGCTGCCTCGGCCCCTGCGTTTGCGGGCTCACCAGCGATGAGCGCTACGCCGAGGCGGCGCGCGACGCGCGCATGTTCCTCGAAGGGCGCCGGCACGACCTGATGAAGAGCCTCGAAGCGCGCATGAGCGCCGCGGCGGAGAACGAGTTGTTCGAACAAGCGGCGGCGTACCGCGACTTGCTGCGCACGCTCGAGGATATCGAGGAGCGGCAGCGCATCGCCGCCGCGCAGGGCGACGATACCGACGTTTTTGCCTACTACGCCGAGGCGCCGCTGGTGGCCGCGAACCTCTTCCATTTGCGCGGAGGGCGCGTGGTGGATCGCCGCGAATTCTATTGGGAAGATCTCGAGGAATTTGATCCCAAGGAGTTTGTGCCTTCGGTGCTGAAGCAGCTTTATCTCGAAGCGGAGTATCTGCCGAAAGCCATTCACGTCTCGGAAGACTTTGAAGAACGCGGTTTGCTCGAAGAAACGCTTACCGAGCACGCCGGGCACAAAGTGGAAATTCTCACACCGCAACGCGGTTCGAAGCGCGCCTTTTTGGATCTGGTGGAGAACAACGCCAAGCACTCGTTCGAACAGCGCTTCCGCGTGCTCAAGCCGACTTCCAAAGCCATCGGTGAGGCGCTCCAGAATGCTCTGAACTTGCTTGAAGAGCCCAAACGCATCGAAAGCTTTGACATTTCGCACATCCAGGGAACCGATACCGTCGCGTCCATGGTGGTTTGGGAAAACGGGCGGATGAAAAAATCGGACTATCGAAAATTCATCATCCATGGTGATGGCGGCAATGGCGCTCTGCCGCGCTTGAACGACGATTTTTCCAGCATGGGGGAAGCGGTCACGCGCCGCTACCGCCGCTTGCAGGAAGAGAAGAGGGCATTGCCAAGCCTCATTCTGATCGACGGAGGCATCGGGCAGTTGCACGCCGCCGCCCAAGCCCTCGAATCGCTGCAAATCATCAATCAGGCCGTGGCCAGCATCGCCAAGAAAGAAGAAATTCTCTTCGTCCTGGGTCAGGAAGACGAACCCATCACTCTGGAGCGCCATTCGCCGGTGCTCCACTTGATCCAACAAATTCGCGACGAGACGCACCGCTTCGCGGTGACGTTTCATCGTCAGCGCCGCGGCAAGCGGCAAACCCACAGCGTGCTCAACGACATTCCTGGCGTAGGACCGAGGACGGCGCAAAAACTGCTGAAGGAATTTGGGAGCGTCGCAAAGATTCGTCAAGCCGGCGTCGAAAAACTAAGCGAGATTATTTCGCGAAAAAGCGCAGAAAAAATTCTTGCGGGCCTCGAGCATCCGGACAAGCAGTAACCGTCTCGCATGGCTTATTCCGGTTAGGAAGGATTGCAGCTTCACCCTTGCTGTGCTAGGTTGGGATTGGAGGTTGTTATGGCGGACAGCGTAGGTTCCAAGGTGACGTACTTTTTGGTGGGTCTTGGTCTCGGCGCACTGGTAGGCGTTCTTTTTGCGCCAAAGGCCGGCGACGAAACGCGCGATTATCTTTCGAAGAAGGCGGACGAAGGCAAGGACTATGCGCAGCGCAAAGCGCGCGAACTGCGCGAGCGCGCCGATGAACTGATCGAACGCGGAAAGGAAGTGGCGGTGCGCAAGAAGGATTCGATTTCGGCTGCGGTGGAAGCGGGACGCGAAGCGTACCTTCGGGAGTCCAAGCAGTCGTAAAGACGAAGTTTCCGGCAAGGCCGGGTTTCCTCCCCTAGCGGGGCAAGCGGGGCAGCTATGCAGGTGTGGCTCGAAATCTTCAGCATTGTGGCGGCGCTGGCTCTGGTCGTGCAAGTGGTGATTCTGACGGCGCTGTTTCTCCAGACGCGTCGCACTTCTGAGAACTTGAACCGCCTGGTCAGCGAAGTGCAGTCGCGTATGGGGCCGATTCTCACGCGTGTGCAGATTCTGCTCGACGATACGCAGCCCAAAATCTCCAGCATGGTGAACGACGCCTCGCATATTGTTTATTTGGCGCGAGGGCAAGCTCAAAAAGTGGACCGCGTGTTCACGGAAGCGGCCGATCGCCTGCGGGGCCAGTTGGTGCACCTGGACCACATCCTGACGGGCGCGCTCGAAGCCGTCGAAGATGCGGGCTCACAAGTCAAAAACAGTTTCTGGCGGCCCATGCACAAAGCCTCGGCATTGGTGCAGGGAATCAAGGTCGGTCTCGATCTTCTTCGTTCTCGACGGCGCGGATGGGATGGCCGCCCGGACCGCCGGCGCAGCGATGAACCCCGAGAACCGCAGGAAGAAGAGCTCTTCATCTAGTCTCGGTTGTCCGTTGTAAAAGCTAGACGGGAATGGCGTGTGCTCGGGCGTCAGAAATGTTTCCGGCGGCAAGCCCTGTTTAGTGTTTCTTAGCTCTCAGAAAACACAAAAGCTGTCGCTTTTGTTTTTTTGAAAGACGACGGTGCTGCCTGCGCCTTTTGATTCTTGCTTTCGCTCCGAATCTAAGAAGCAAAAAAGGTTAAAAACTCGCCTCAGCGGATCCAGGCGCCTGCGAGGACGCGGTCGCCGTCGTAGAAGACCGCTGCCTGGCCGGGGGTGATGGCGCGCTGCGGCGTGTCGAAGGTGATGCGCATGCAGTTTTGACCGATAGGTTCGACGCTTGCCGGGGCGGGATCGTGTTTATGGCGAATCTTGACGCTGGCGCGGAGAGGTACCGGTGGTGGCGCGATCGAAACCCAATTCAGGCTTTCGACTTCGAAGCTCCGCCTGCGAAGGGCTTCGTCCTCGCCGACAACGACGCGATTCGTCTGCGGATCAATCGAGAGAACATAGAGCGGCTTGCCGGCGGCGAATCCGAGGCCCTTGCGCTGGCCGATGGTGAAATTGTGAACGCCGTTGTGGCGGCCAATCACCTCGCCATCTTCGTTGACAATCTCGCCTCCCGCCTCGCTTAGGGGAGTTCCGCGCTCGCGCGAATACGCATGTATGAATTGTACGTAGTCGCCATTCGGCACGAAACACAATTCCATGCTGTCGGGCTTCTCGGCCACAGGAAGATTCGCGCGGCGGGCCAGCGTGCGCACTTCGCCCTTGCTCAGCTCGCCGAGCGGAAATTCGCTGCGCGAAAGCTGCTCCTGCGTGAGCCCCCAGAGAAAATAAGACTGGTCTTTGGTTTCATCGCGCGCACGCAGGAGTTCCCGGCGGCCGGTCGCTTCATTCCTGCGTATGCGCGCGTAATGGCCGGTGGCGAGCCGCTCTGCGCCGATTTGCCGCGCCATGCGCAGGAGCGGCTCGAACTTCACGTCGGTATTGCAATTGGTGCAGGCGATTGGCGTGCGCCCGGCAAGATAATGCTCCACAAACGGGCGCACCACGCGCGACTCGAACTGCTCTTCGAAATTCACCACGTAATGCGGAAAGTTCAAGTGCCGTGCGACGGCCTTCGCGTCGTAGACATCGTCGAGCGAGCAGCAGCGATGCTGCGCCGGGCCGTCGCCCTGCAACATGGGCAAGCGGCGCTGGTTCCAGAGCTGCATGGTCAGGCCGACAACCGAACGGCCTTGCTGCTGCAGAAGAGCCGCAACGGTCGAGGAATCCACGCCACCCGACATGGCGACGGCCACGAGGTCTTGCTGCGTCTCTCTGCGCTCGGGAAGCGTGTCGAATTGGGTTGCGGCTTTCATAGTGGTCATTTCATTGTAGCGGCCCGGGGCACCGTCGCAAAAAATCGAAAGAAGATTTCTCCTGGCCAAAATCGCTCGGCGAGAAAGAAGTTCTCGTTCGGCTCGAAATGCCGGGGGAAAGAAAACACGGCTAGGTCTTGGCGGCTGCCTCCTTTTGATACGTCGGAGAGAGTTGGCGAAGTTGCTCGACACCCGCGGGGATGACCTGCAAAGCAAAATCAATGTCGGCTTGCGTAGTGTGGCGGCCAAGGCTGAAGCGCAGGCTGGCACGCGCTTCTTCGGTCGGCAATCCGATGGCCGTGAGGACGTGAGAAGGCTCGACGGCGCCAGAGGAACAAGCCGCGCCCGTCGAGCAGGCCAGGCCCTTCAGGTCAAGCGCGATGAGCAGCGCTTCGCCTTCGACGCCGGGAAAAACAAGATTGGCGGTGTTTGGAGTGCGCACAGCGCGGGCACCATTGATGCGCGAATGGGGTACCCGGTTGAGAAGACCGTGCTCGAGTTGATCGCGGAGCGCGCTCAGGCGCTTGGCGTCGTTCGCGAGCGAGTGCCGAGCGATCTCAGCGGCTTTGCCGAGGCCGACGATGCCGGCAACATTCTCCGTGCCGGGACGAACGCCACGTTGGTGATGACCGCCGTAAAGGAGTTGCTTCAAGCGCGTGCTGCCACGGACGTAAAGCGCGCCAATGCCCTTGGGGGCATAAAGTTTGTGGCCGGACAGAGAAAGCAGATCGAGCTGGAACTGATTCACGTCGATGGGAATTTTCCCCGCAGATTGCACCGCATCGCTATGGAAATAAACGTCGGCTTGTTTGGCGACGCGGCCGATTTCTTCAAGGGGCTGAACGGTGCCTAGTTCGTTGTTGGCGTGCATGATCGAGATCAGCACGGTTTCTTTGCGAAGGGCCGCTTCGAGATCTTGCGGGTCGATCGAGCCGTCTTGATCCACATGAAGATAGGTGACGGCAACACCTTGCTTTGCGAGGGCTTGGCAAGCGTTGAGGACGGCTTCGTGCTCCACTAGAGATGTGATGATGTGAGGCCGGGCGGAGGTAGAGGAGTTAGCGGAGGTGAAGGATGACGAGACGATGCCGAAGATGGCGTGATTGTCGGATTCGGTGCCGCCGCTGGTGAAGAAAATCTCTTGGGCTCTTGCGCCAATGAGTGCGGCAACTTGCTCGCGGGCGGTCTCGACGGCAGCCCGGGCCCGCTGGCCGAAGGTGTGGATGGAGGAGGCGTTGCCAAATTCGGCAGAGAAATAGGGAAGCATGGCGTCGAGCACCTCCGGCTCGACCGAGGTGGTGGCGTTGTAATCGAGATAGACGCGCTTCATGGGTTTGTACTTACGATGATACTCGATCCTGAGACCCTTCAGGGGTGACAACTCCCGCGCGGCGGCTCGTTCTGGGCCCCATAGGTCTTGAAGGACATTGCCCTGGCAGGTCGCGGTCAAAGTGCAAAAGCCGGCAGCAGTGGAAGAAAGAGCCGACAGTTCGGCTCACCGAAGTGGTACAAGAAATTTAGCGGGGAGATACACGCCTGTAACGTAGTCCTGAGAAGTTCCTTTCTGCGCGGCTTCAAGAACGCGTCCTTCAGCAGCCCAGCACTGAAACCCCGCGGAAGGCACTGAGATTAAAGGATTTGGTGTTCCCGCACGGCCTGGCGTGCGTGCATCGGCGCTCCCGGCGTGATCCCTCATTCTGTTCCTCTCGGTCGCGCTCGGGGCAAACGAGATGACCGCAATCGGGAGGGGTGCGTTTGAGCGGGTTGTCCTTGTTGGTCGTTCAAATGCCTTACGCAGCGTCGTGGCCGGGAAAGAAATGGCTTTCAAAACGAAGGGGGAAAGAAAATGAGAAGGATTCCGTCTCAGGATTCTGGTGTGCTTTGTTGGGGATTGCTGTTGCAGCGTGTTTTGCGCCAGCGGCAACGGCGCAGGAGGTCCCCTACAAACCTTACATTGAACTGGGAGATGCGGGTGCGTTTGGGACCAAAGATCAAATGATTGTGGCCTGGCAAACGGACGAATCCGCGCCGAATCCGAGTGGCTACACGGTGGAATTCGGTACAACGCCGAGTTACGGAGCTTCCGTCACGCCGTCAGGGCGAGTGGTCGACAATTACCTCTCGGCGGATCTCACCTTGCCCGTGCCGCCCACGGCATCAGGCCCACATTCGAATTACGCGGCGATCCTGAAAAATCTCGCCTACGATACGACGTACTTCTATCGCGTGACCGGTCCAGGAATGCCCGCGGGAGGATTCAGGGCATTTTTCCACACCCGGAAGCAAAGCAACCAATTTTCGTTCCTCGTCGAGGGCGATGAAGGATTCTTTCCGCCCGTACCGGGCTCCAATCCCGCGCGGATTGCGGACTACGAGGCGCGAATCGTTCATTTGATGTACAACACAGAAAATCTCGCTGTGGCTGGCGGGCCCCCGCTGCCGCATGCGGACTTGGCTTTGAACACGGGCGACAATGTGTACACGAATGGCGCGGAAGGAAGCTATCGCGATTACTGGATGCCGGTATGGAATAGCGATACGGATTCCAACGAAACGGGCGCCCCATTCGTGCGGAGCCTTCCGTTCTTCATCGTCGTGGGGAACCACGACACCGGCGGGACCGGCGTAAACGTAAACATGTTGGGAGGCGACGGAGGAGGACGCTTTACAGGTAATACGGATGGCGGGGACGCCGTAGCGTACTTCAACAATTACTATTTCCGACTGAATGGTCCGGTCGGCGTGGATCAGGAGTTTACCTGGACCGGGGATTCCGTGGCCGACGACGGCATGTTCTTCAGCTTCCAGGGCAAGTCGTACACATCGCCCGACGCGATTCAAGCTTACCGTGATTCGACGAAGGTGGACTCGGGAAACGGGCCGAAGCGGCAAATCGACCATATGAGCAACTACTCGTTCGACTACGGAAATGTTCATTTTGTGTTTCTCGAGGCAAACCCGCACGTTTTTGGCGGCCAACTGGACGGCACGGCGAATTACCTAACGGCGCCGCAAGCGTTTTCGGCGTATCCGTCAGTTCTGCGGGAATGGCTGATCAACGATCTCGATTCCAGTTCGCTAACCTGGAAAATCGTGGTGTTTCACCAGCCGGCGTTCTCGTCGGGCAATGCCACTGTTCGCAATTTCCAGATGCGCGGTGTGGCAAAGTTCATGGAAGACCATGGCGTGAACCTGGTGTTCAACGGCCACGAGCACAACTATCAGCGCACTTTTCCATTGCGGGCGGAGGCGGGCGTGGCCGCCGCACCAAGCCCGGCAGGGCCTGCGGCAGTGGACATTGACACGTCTTTCGACGGCGCAACTCAGACAGTCCCCGACGGCGTGCTGTACCTGGTCGAAGGAGCGGCGGGAACCGCGATTTCGACAACGGCTTCTTGCAACCGCGCGGGAGCGGCGTCAGCGTGGATCAGGAAGATTCGGCAACCGGGACGTTTAGCCTCGGCGGAATCAATTTTGCGAAAGGTCCAGCTTCTTGGCTGGATACGCATTTAACCGACAACGAGATGTCAGCGGTGCTCCCCGGAGCAGGGAGCGGGCCGAAAATCACGACAAAGTTCAAGGCCAAGGTCTTTTCGTTTGCCGACGTAGTGGTTCGCGGCAATAAGCTGACGCTGTATCAGATCAGCGAGCCGCTCGAGCCGAGTTCGTCGGCGAGTGCGTCGAATCCGGCGCCGTTTGGCACCGATGTCAACGGGACACCGCTGAACGATCCAATTCCGGATACGCTCGTCGATCCCACCACGGGCAACGTGGTGTCAGCACCGGCGGCCGGGCAGCCGGCGTTGCTGGACAGATTCACAGTGGCGAAGCCGGAAGTCGAAGACGGCGTCAGCGTACACATCGACGGGCCGCAACAAGCGGTAGCCGGCAGCACGATCACCTATAGCGTGCGCGTCCGCAACGGGAGTGCATACGCCCTGAACGGCGCGCAAGTGGTGATTCATCTGCCGGACGGGGCGGCGTTTGCGGGAGCAACGAGCGACGCGCTTAGGGTTTACGGGGCGCAAGTGGTCGGTACGGTGGGTCGCATCGGAGTGGGCGGAGTCGAGACCGTGGAGGTGTCTGCAACGCTTTGCCGAAGTCTCTCAGCAAGGACCATGCTCCATGCGAGCGCGGTGCTGCGGTCAAGCACGGCGCTGCCCGTTTCGTCGAACGTAGCTCCCACGCTCATCGTGCGGTAATTCACCGAGAGTCATTTTGTCTCGGAGCGGGCGCTCCACCTCGGGATCGCGGTGGCGCCCGCTCGCTCGTTTTGAAGGAAGCGGGCGATCGTTATGCGCCGGAAGCGCGGCCGACGCCGACCGGTGCGGCGGCGAGAAGGTCCTGCGTGGAGCCCGTGAGTTTGCGCCCTCCGTGGCGTCCTGTTTGGCGGCATGGTCGGAGGAACGGAGGCGCCAAGTGACAAGGTTGCTGGTGTAGAGAGCGATGCAGAGGAGATTCGCGGGAACGAAGCCGAACTGCGCCGTGCGTACGCCGATGACGCAGACGACAGCGCTGTTAACGGCAGCCACGACCCAGCCCTGCCAGAGTTTCCTACCGAGGAGAATGGTGCCGAGAATCGTGAGAACGCACGAGACGTAATCCAAACGCAGCAACTGGTGAAGTAAGTTTGCCATTTTTGTTGTTCGAGGGCCGGCGAGGAATCAAATACCTGCGACGGCCGAGCCAGTCCGGACGTGTTCCTGCCGAGCCTGTGCTTGCTGACAGGAGCGCTATCCTGAGAGCTCGCCTCGGGCATCCCTTCCTATCCCCGGCGGATAATGGCAATTCAGCGGCCAAATCGGGCTGCCGTGTAGGAAGGAAGAGTCTTTGGGACGGATCGGTAAGTGTTTGTTTTTGCTGGGGGTTGCGGTCGAAACAAAAAGGTCCGGGGGCGGCAGGCCGGGACCCTGACTCAAGGTCTCTAGCGGAAATGAGACAAAGGCGTCTCAGGTTGCGACGAAGTTCTGGCCAGTATGGATCCTGCGCTCGTTTCCGCGCATCAGGTCTAGGGCTAGGCTTTGGCAGTTCCACCGTGCGCGCTTGCCACTTCCAAGCCACCGTCTTCCTAAGCATCACCTCCAAATGATTTCGGGCTCGCGTAATGGCACCTGACGCGAGTAACAGTTGCTTTGGGGCGGCAACCTTTCGTAAATAGAATCTCGAGAGCTCGGCAACGCGCGCTTGCGGGAAGAGCAGAGGCGGCGCCGGGGACGTTTGACATTGCACACCGGTTGCGCCACCGCTGCTGAGGAAACCAATATAATCACAGAACGGGGAACATCATGACGCTCGGAACAGCTCTATTCGCATCCGTAGTAACCTCCGTTGTTCTTGTGCTTGCGGTCTACCACAAACCGTTCCGGAAAGTGTTCTTCTGGGTTGCGGGAATCTCGGTACTTGGCGCGGGTATCTTCTTCCTCAGCGCGCACCTGTACCGCAAACATGAAGCAAGGAAACAAGCGGACAGGGAAGGGAAATTCAAAGCGTGCGTGGCGCGCTTCCCGGTTCCGTACGTATTGGATGGCGAGCGAATGTCTCGATTGGCCATCGCTTCCGCGTGTGAGCGGAATCCGGACTTTGCTCCGGTCCAGAATTCTTCCTATCTTGCGAATATTGTGGAGATCCACGGCGGAGGCACGTTGAAGATCACACCGGCGCAGAAATTTTCTCTCGAGGGCGAGCCGGACGTCATCCCGATTATTTACCTCGGCCATCAGCAAACCTTCGTGCTCACCTGCGGCAATTATGGCGACCCGGTAACCGGCATTACCGTCAATCGGGGCCTGGTCTCGTGCGCCGGATCCGCTCCGGCCCATGAGTGCGCGCCATGGAACGACAAGGCCGATAAATGGGCGAACTACATTGCACTGTCGCTGGGCGATTGTACCCAGAACGGTTGCGTGGTTTACCGAGGTAAGAAAATCATGGGCGGCATTTCCCGCAACGAGATCACCAACGCTCAGTGGGACACCTGCGAACTGGAGCGCTCGGCTGCCGGACCAAACTAGAGGGAGGCAAACAAGCGCGTTTGATTTTGCCGCCCTGTGGCGCCGGCAGTCAAGGCGTTCAAAACAATTCGACTTCTCAAGACTTCGCAAAAGAACGATACACCAAAACCTGCGCCTTATATCCCCGTTCTCAAGAACGGGAACGGAGCCTTACGGCGCATCTGGTAAATGTACGCGCCGAGCTTTTTTGCGCTTCGCTGTCTTTGTCACAGCCGCAGGGACACCTGGGACGACCCGTTCGTAACTCCGGCGGACTAAACTAAATCCTTCGAGGGCTTCTTGGTCGCGGAAACAATGGGGAGTATTGGTGTTCGTGATAGAGTTTGCGGTTTGTGCTGTGTGCCGCGTCGAGGAAAGGGCAGGCAGGAGGGAAAGCCCCGGCACCAGGAGCATCGCTTCGGGAAGGAAGCCGCAGGGCTCGCGGACACGTCCTGCGCTTCAGGAGGGGAAGAGTGGCGTATCGGAATTTGCATGAGTTTACAGGCAGGCTCGAGAAGGAAGGGGAGTTGCGGCGAGTGCGCACGGAAGTGGATCCGGTGCTGGAGATTACGGAAGTGGTCCAGCGGCTGGGCCGCGAGGCGCGGCGAGGGGCAATTCCACAGGGGCTAAAGGCCTACTCTAGTGCTGGATCCAATGTTGGACCCAAGGGTCCCACCCACGCTTCGAGAGGGGGAGCACATTCCGCGGTCTTCGACCAGGTCGCGTCAGACGCCCCCCTGTCTTACGGTTCGAGCGGAGGCTTGGGCCCGGCGCTGTTGTTTGAAAAGCCCAAAGGGTCACGGATTCCGCTGCTTATCAATGGATTTGGGAGTGTTGGACGAATGTGCTTGGCGTTCGAGGTGAATAGACTCGACGAGATCGCCGAGCGGATTCAGGGATTCTTGAAGATGGAGACGCCCCAGGGGCTCTTCGACAAGATCAAGATGCTGCCGAAGCTGGCCGAGCTCGCATCGTTCTTTCCAAGGAGCGTAAGAACGGGCGACTGCCAGGAAGTCGTGCGCAAAGGCAAGGATGTGAACCTGTTCGACTTTCCGATTTTGAAGTGCTGGCCGCAGGACAGTGGGCGATTCATCACATTTCCGCTGGTGTTTACGAAGAATCCGGAGACCGGGAAGCGCAACGTCGGGATGTACCGGATGCAGGTTTATGACGAGCGCACCACGGGAATGCACTGGCAGACGCAGAAGCACGGAGCGGAGCATTTCCGGCGCGCGCGGGAGCAGAATCCGGAGGGAAGGATTCCGGTGAGCGTGGCGATTGGCACGGACCCGGCGACGGCGCTGGCGGGGATGCTGCCCATTCCGCCGGATCTGGACGAAATGATGTTCGCGGGATTCTTGCGGCGCGAGCCGGTAGAGATGGTGGCGTGCCAGACGAATGAGTTGGAAGTGCCGGCGAATGCGGAGATTGTGCTTGAGGGGTATGTGAATCTGAACGAACTGCGGACGGAGGGCCCCTTTGGCGATCACACCGGGTTTTATTCGCTCGAAGGGGAGTACCCGGTCTTTCACGTGGAGTGCGCGACACACCGCAAGGAGCCGATTTACTTGACGACGGTAGTGGGGCCGCCGCCGCAGGAGGATTTTTACATGGGCTACGCGGTGGAGCGGATCTTTCTGCCGGTGATGAAGATGCAGTACCCGGAAATTGTGGACGTGTCGATGCCGGCGGAGGGGATTTTTCATAATTTGATGATTGTGGCGATTCGGAAGTCCTATCCCGGGCACGCGCGAAAAGTCATGAATGCCATTTGGTCGCTGGGGCAGGCCATGTTCACCAAGGTCATCGTGGTGGTAGACCACGACGTGGACATACACAACTACAGCGAGGTGGTGTGGAAGGCGCTCTGTGCCCTGGACCCGGAGCGGGATGTGCAGGTCTTGCTGGGTCCGATGGACACCCTGGACCACGCGGCGAGGATGCAGGACTTCGGATCGAAGATGGGGGTCGATGCCACAAGGAAATGGGCCTCCGAGGGGTTCACCCGGCCATGGCCCGATGAGATTCGCATGGATGAAGCGACCAAGAAAGCTGTGGATAAATTGTGGAAAACCCTGTCGCTCGAGTGACGTTTTCGAGGGCTAAAGACGGCCGTTTTCCGGTCAATTTTAGCGCAAAATGGGGCGAACACAAATCGAAGAAATAGGGGAAATTATTGGGTAAAAAGGAGATAGTGTGAGTAAAAAAGAGATAGTGGCTTTTGATTTTGGAGGCTGCAGATAAAGGATTAACGGTACGCGGGGACAGCTGGCCTTTGCCAAAAAAGCGCAACTAATTGTGTCCGCAATCGAGACGCCACTACAGGTATAGTGGTACTATCCGAAAATACCCCCCAAACTGCCTAGAACTACCCGTATTCTTAGGGCAACTGACCCATAGATCCCCTTGACGGTCGGAGCGCACAATGTCATAAAGCAAGCACGGGTTGTGCCCTCAATCCCGATCCGCAGCGCAATGGGGCGCACCTGTATGTTTGTGAAATGCGGGCGTGAGTTCAACCGCCGGGGTGGCGTTCCACTGTGATTGAATCGCGCGAAGTCATGAACGTAAGGCAGGCGTCGCAATACCTGGGTATCTCCCCGGATACGCTCTACCGTTACATCACGGAGGGGGAGATACCGGCGTTTAAGCTTGGCAATCGCTGGAAGCTGCGGAAGACCATCCTGGACCGCTGGATGGAGCGAAAGATGACCCTCGCAGTCGGGAGACGCAGGTAATCCGGGTCGAGTTCGAACAAGCATCGTCAGAGAGAGGCCGCAATGGGGCTACTAGGCGGGAAAAAGAGCAAGCAGATCGTAGGGCTGGACATCGGGTCCAGCTCCATCAAGGCCGTGGAGCTCAAAGCCACCAAGGCAGGCTATGAGCTGGTGAGCTTCGGGATGGAATCGCTCGCTCCGGACACGGTCGTGGACGGCGCCATCATGGACGCGCCCCAGGTGGCCAACGCCATCAGCAAGATCTTCGATGCGGAGCGCATTAAGACCAAGAATGTAGCGACTTCGGTTTCGGGGCACTCGGTGATCGTCAAGCGCGTGCCGCTGCCGCTGATGACCGAAGAAGAGTTATATGACCGGATTCCGTCGGAAGCCAGCCAGCACATTCCCTTCGATATCGCGGACGTGAACCTGAGCTACCAACTGCTCGAGTCGATGGATTCGCAGATGGACGTGCTGCTTGTGGCGGTGAAGAAAGACAAGATCCTGAATCACACCAACGTGCTGGCGCAGGCAGGAAAGACGCCGACGATCGTGGACATCGATGCGTTCGCGCTGCAGAACTGCTTCGAAGTGAATTACGAGCCGGACAGCGCGCAGACGGTGGCGCTGCTGAATATCGGCGCGAGCGTGATGAATATTAACATCGTGCGCGGCGGGATTCCGTTGTTTACGCGCGACGTGAGCGTGGGCGGGAACCAGTACACCGACGCCTTGCAAAAGGAATTGGACCTGAGCTTTGAAGACGCCGAGCGCCTGAAGAAAGGCGACACGCTGCCGAGCGTAACCGACGACCAGAGGCAGCAGATTCTGCGCAGCGTGTCCGACATTCTGACCTTGGAAATCCAGAAGACGTTTGACTTTTTCCGGGCCACGGCCAGCGGCGAAAACATCCAGCGAATTGTTGCGGCGGGAGGGACGGCGCGGGTGCCCGGCCTTGTCGACCTGCTGCGCGAAGAGTTTGCCATGCCTGTGGAGGAATTGAATCCATTCCGCAGAGTGCTCATCAATCCCAGCCGGCACAGCGATGATCAGATCCGCGACATTGCGCCGCGGCTGGCGATTGCCGTTGGTCTGGCACTGAGGAGCTTCGACTAGCCATGATTCGCATAAACCTTCTCGGACAAACACGACCCAAGGCCTCGCGGCGGCCGACGATGGCGGTGGACACCGGCGGAGCCATGCCAGTGGCGTTTATCGGTGCCGGCGTGCTGGTGGGAGTACTCGTTCTCGGGTTTTTCTACTACACCTGGGAAAAACAACTCACCGAAGAAAACAACAAGATCAAGGCGCTGCAGATCCAGAAGACGGAACTCGAGCAGACCAAGCAGCAAGTCGAGGCCTTTGAAAAGCAGAAGGCGGTTCTGCAGCTGCGTGTGAACACCATCGAGCAGTTGCAACGGGACCGCACCGGCGGACAAGAGCTGCTGGACATGGTGGCCAATACGGTGTCGCGCACGGAAAACCTGTGGCTGACGCAAATGACGCGCAAGGGAAACACGCTGGCGATGGATGGGGCTTCGGCCTCGATCAATGCGGTGGCGAACTTCATAACCGCGTTGAAGCGTTCCGGGTATTTCCAGAAGGTGGAAATCCTGGAATCCAAACAGGACGACAAGAACCAGGCCGTCCAGACTTTCGTTTTCCAGATTACGGCGGAAATCGCTCCGCCGCAGCCGGCGCAGGCCCGGCCTGCCACCACCCAGGCGCTCACGGCTGCCAAGACGCCGGCGGGGAAAGGTTAAGGCGAGACCATGGCCAGCTTACGCGACATGTCGGTGTTTATGCAGGCCCTCGTGGCCGTTGCCGTTGCTGTTGTGCTCACCGCACTGGGCGTTTTCGTCCCGGGCTCGCCGATTGCCCGCGAGCGCGACGAGGTGGATGCGGCAGTGGTAAAGCGGACGCAGTTGAATCAGGAAGTGACGCAGCTTCAAGTGTACAAACAGCGCTACAGCGAACTGAAGCAGCAGATGGATGCCCTTTCGAAGCAACTGGAAACGCTGAAGACGATCGTCCCCGAGGAAAAGGAAGCGGATGAGTTCATCCGGCTGATCCAGGGGGCCGCGAGCGCATCGAGCGTGCAGATCCGCAGCCTCAAGTCGCTGGCGATTGTGCCCAAGGAGTATCACTACGAGATGCCGTTTGAAATCCAGGCGGACGGCCCATACTTCAACGTGCTGGACTTTTTTGGGCGGCTGGGTCGCTTGTCCCGAATCATCAACGTTGGCGACCTGGCATTTGACGCCCCCGAGAACTCCAAGGGGACAAAGTTCCCGGTGCACCCGGGAACGACGGTTTCCGGAACTTTCACGGCAACAACGTTTTTCACCAAGCCTGCTGATTCCGGTGGGGCTCCTGCAGCGGGAGCCAAGCCTGGCAGCGTGGCTGGGAAACCCTGAGCGGGAATAGGCGAACTATGCGTTCAGTAATGACACTCGGACTAGGGCTTTTGATCGGGGCAGCAGCTCCACGTTTGCGCGCGCAAATGAACCCACTACCGCCGGCTACCGGAGACTCCGTGGCCGAGCAAGGGGCACAAGCGGCGCAGCAAGCTTCGAAGCCACCGGCAAAACCTGCGCAGCAGGCTCCTGCAAAGCCCGCGACACAAACTCCGGCCAAGCCGGCCTCGCAAACTCCGGCCAAGCCGGCCTCGCCAACGGCGGCCAAGCCTGCAGCGCAAGCGCCAGCAAAGCCGGCGCCGACTGCAGCGGCGAAGCCTTCGGCGCAAACGGCAAAGCCGGCACCCCAGCCAGCCGCGAAACCAACAGCCGCGGCACCGGCGAAACAACCCGTCAAGGCGAGTAAGAAACCAGAGCAGAGCAAAGCCGCAGCGAAATCTGCCGGCAAGGCTGTAGAAAAACCCGCCGGTACGGAGAGCGCACCCAAAGCTGCAGCCGAAAGCGAACTGAAGGCGGCGCGTCGAGATCCTTTTGAGTCTTTAGTTAGCCACGGGACCGCCAAGGCCGCACCAAACCTTCCCCCGGGCAAAGCGGGGCTGCAAGTGAGCACACTGCGGCTGGACGGAATCGTGCGCGCCCCGAACGGAATGATCGCCGTGGTTTCGAACCCTCAGTCGAGAACTTATTTCCTGCGGGAGGGCGACCACCTGTATGACGGCAGCGTCGATAAGATCACCATGGATGGCGTTTCGTTCCACGAAGAAGGGAAAGATGCTTTCGGCAAGCCCTTGGAACGCCAAGTGAACAAACGAATTTACTCCACCAGTTCAGGAGAACAGCAATGAAGACGAATTGGCCAGCCCTCAAGTACGGCTGCCTGATCCTCGCGAGCCTAACGCTGCCGACGTCGGTGCCGGCACAGACGCTGGTGCCCTCGAGCGCAAGCAAGTCGGCCGCGGTCATTTCCAGCGTGGCTATCACTCAGGCGCCGGAACAGTCGGCGGTACGCGTGGAAGGCGAAGGCAAGCTCGACGTGCGGCCGGCCCGCATGCAGCACCCGGATCGTTTGGTGCTGGACTTCGTAGGGGCGAAGCTAGCCGTTCGCAAGACGGTTATTCCCGGGATGTCGGCTCCCGTGCTCGACGTGCGTATGAGCCAATATCAACCCGAAGTTGCGCGCGTGGTAATCGACCTCACGGGAGCTGCGCCTTATCAAGTGTCACGGGACGGCCAAGCGGTGGTCATTTCTTTTGCCACTCCGACATCGGCGCCGGTCAGTGTTTCGCAGCGTCCGACGCTGACGACGTCACTGAATGACCAGACGGCGCGGCCAAGCAGCGATTCGAGCGCCCCTGCGCCGCAAAAGCCCGCGGAGCATGCTGCTCGCTCCGCCCAGATTCCTGCTCCTCGCTTTGCCTTGCCAGGCGAACTGACCCAGCCCTCAGCCCCGCTTGCATCGTTCAGCGAGAAGGATCCGCCGGCCCGCCCGGAACCGAACCCGCAGCAGGCGGCCCAGCAGGCCGTTCAGCAGGCCAACACCGCGGCAACCACGCTGGCCACCTCGGCGGCGCAAACGCCAGCACCCCTGGCGATGCAGTCGGTGGCAAGGTACACGGGAGAACCCATCTCGGTTAACCTCAAGGACGTGGATCTGCGCGACTTTTTCCGGCTGATCCACGAAATCAGCGGATTAAACGTCGTGTTGGACCCCGCCGTCAAAGGGAGCCTGACCATCGTCCTCGATGAAGTGGCGTGGGATCAGGCCCTCGACATCGTGCTGCAGAACAACGGTCTCGATAAACAACTGAACGCGAACGTGCTGCGAATCGCGACGAAGGCTACGCTAAAGGCTGAGGCAGAGTCCCAGCGTGACCTGGTGAAGGCGCAGGCGGAGGCGGTCGAGCCGGTAACAGTCACGCGGGTTCTGAGTTATGCCAAAGCAACAACTTTGAAGGAAACACTGAAGAAGTTTCTGAGCGCTCGCGGTGACATCCTTTCCGATGATCGTTCGAATACCCTGATCATCCGTGACATCCCTTCGGTTATACCTGTAATCGACAACCTGCGGGCGCAGCTCGACCGCAAATCGCAGCAAGTGGAAATCGAAGCCCGCGTGGTTTCGGCGTCGCGCAGCTTTGCCGAGGACATCGGAACGGAACTCGGGTTTGCGGGCGCAACGACGGGCGGGCGGTCGCTTTTCGGAGGCGACCCGTCGGTAGGCTGCAGCGGCGTGACGGGAGTTGTGCCTTCGCCGGTGGTCTGCGGTCAGGGAACAGGAAGCGGCAATGGCATCACTAGCGGGACTCCGCTCAATACCTTCTTGTCTGCGGGCACACCGAGCAGCGCCTTCAGCTTTTCGCATCGGTCGCCTAATTTTGCGCTGGACTTTTTCATCACCATGGCGGAAGCCAAGGGCGTAGGCAAGCTGCTCTCGAAGCCCAAGGTCATCACGCAAAACAACGAAAAGGCGACGGTGAAGCAAGGTACCAAGATTCCGATTCAGACAACCATCAACAACACGATCTCCGTCCAGTATATTGACGCGGTATTGAAGCTCGAAGTCACGCCGCAGATCACGGCGGAAGGCACGATCTTCATGGACGTGCTGGTCGAGAACACACAGATCGACCAAGGTATTCCCCGCATTCAAGGGGTCCCGGCACTGGACACTCAAGCAGCGGAAACCAAAGTCACCGTGGCGGATGGCGGCACCGTGGTCATCGGCGGAGTGATCATCTCCTCGCAGCGCGTGGACATCCAGGAAGTGCCGATCATTGGCAGCCTTCCGTTGATCGGGAATCTGTTCCGGAGGAGAAGCGTCACGACGTCGTCTCAGGAGCTGCTGTTCTTCCTGACTCCGCGCATCATTCCCGGATAATTCGAAGAAAATCTCTTTTCATTGAAGGCCCAAAACGAGGAGACTGAGGTCTCCTCGTTTTGTTTCTGATCACTCCGTCGCCTGTCCTTTAGGGCGGCCCGCGAAACCCCATGAAACGCGACGGCTACTCGCCTCACGCATGAGACGACATCCTCTACGTTATGCCGCGAACGCCCGATCCGGGCGGGTTGCAGTATGACTTGCGCGCTGACCACGTCGCGAGGCGCCGAGAACCCGCATACGGGACATTCATGCCAACACTCAGCAAGCGTCTTGGGCACGGCCGCTCCGCACGCACATTTGACTGGTTTCAGGCGGATCTTCCTTCACCAGCTCTCGCCCGGCGCTTGCAGCCTTGTACCAGAGTTTGGCAAAGAAAGAGTTCCATCCGGCGTCGTGGACCGGGCCGGCCAATATTCCGCGCGAAAGTCCTTTTGATGTTCAAGTCGTCCACCGCGATCAACCGTAGCGTTCCACCAGCCAACGGCTGAGATCATGATGAAAGGCGGCACGCTGGTTTCTGATTTTACGGTGCGCCTTGGCCACCAGTGTGCGGCCTTCGTCCCGCTTGATCGTAACGGTCTTGATCTTATCCTCGACCGGCCGGTGCAGCTTCACTTTGACGAGGCCAGCGCCCTGGATACGCAATTTGCCGTCATCGAGCAATCGGCAGCCATCGCCGTAGGACGGAAAGGTGATACTGTCTTACCGCCGGAACGAACGGAAGCGCGGGAAGCCGGGCTTCTCGCCGCGTGTTATCCGCGCGAAGAACGCCTGGAAGGTTTTATCCAGCCGGCTGAGCACCCCCTGGCAGCAGGCGAAGTTGGCCAGTCCGAGCAACCCTTCTTCCCGTATGGGCTTCAACTGCTTGGCCTGGTCGTAGTAGTGGATGCTCTTGCGGCAAACTTTTCAAGCGTCGCGCCGTTCCTGAAGGGCGGCGTTGTTGAGTTCGCAAGCCTCGTGGAGCTGGTTCTCGAGGAACTGAACTTGGGCTTGGTTCGGGTAGAGACGGGTATTGGTAGCCGAAGCGCATAAGCAGAGTATACCAAGAGCATAGCTCTAGGCAAACAAAACGCGAAGACGCACGAATATGCGAAAGAAGGCCGCATTCCGCTGTTCGCCTAATGGCGACAGTCCCCTGCGGACGAATCTATGGATACACGGTTCCATCATCGACGATCCGCACTGTTTAACGTCCTTGGTTCATTGAGGGTGGACACGCTGCTGGTGACCCGGCCGGCCAACTGGTTCTATCTGACAGGATTCACGGGCGAGTCTGGTGCATTGATCGTGTCAAAGAATGGGACGACCCTCATTACCGATGGGAGATTCATGGTGCAGGCGAAGGCAGAAGCTAGTGGGGTCCGCCTCCGCCGGCAGGAAGGAGCCCTGCTGGAGTCGGTCGGCGAGGCGCTCCGCGGTCTCCGAGCCCGGAGAGTGGGTTTCGATCCCGCCCACATGACGGTGTCTGAACTGCAAGGCGCCAGGAAGGCTTCCGGGAGGCAGCGGAAATGGGTTCCCGTGACGGGGTCCGTGGAAACACTTAGAATGCGCAAGGACGCTCGGGAACTGACCGCAATGCGCAGGGCGGCCGTCCTCGCCGGGGAGATTATGGATTTTGCCGTCGGCCTGTTGAAGCCCGGCGTTCGCGAAAGTGAGGTTGCTGCGGAGATCGAGTATCAGATGCGCAAACGGGGAGCTTCGGGACCGTCGTTTGAAAGCATTGTTGCCTTTGGGGACAGGGCCGCGCTGCCGCACGCTCGGCCCACTGGCAAGCGATTGAGGAAAAATGAGTTGGTGGTGCTGGACCTGGGTGTTATACTCGCCCACTATTGCAGCGACATTACCCGCACGTTCTTTCTGGGGCGGGCACCCCAGCGCATCCGGACGTGGTACAAGGCGGTCCTGGAAGCGCAGGAAGCGGCCATCTCGAGCGCAAGAGAGGGAGTGTCCTGCGGGGACGTGGACGCCGCCGCGAGGCGAGTCCTTCGAGGTTACGGGCTAGACCATCTGTTTGTTCACAGCACAGGACATGGGCTCGGATTGGAAGTGCACGAGGCCCCCAGGGTCGCGAAGGGGCAAGAACGGCGGCTGCAAGCCGGAAACGTAATTACGATTGAACCTGGCGTGTACGCCGCAGGCAGGGGCGGGGTTCGCATTGAGGATGATGTCGCCGTGCACGCCGGCCGTACCGAGGTACTGACCCGCGCTCCGCGGGATCTCATCGAGCTTTAAAGAAACGGCATGAAACGGAAACAGCCCACAAAGTCCAGTCCGACGTTTGCCAGTCCGGAAATGCAGCAAATCGAGCAGCTTTTTCAGTTCATGACCGAACACAATCTCGAGGAGTTTGAATATTCGCGGGGAGATTTGCATATCCGGCTGCGCAAGCCGTCCTCAGGATTGGTGTTAGCTGCTCATCAGGCGGCGGCCCCCGAGATCATTGTCGCCAATCCGGGAGGCGCTGCTCCCGCGGTCCAGGAGGCTTCCGCAAGCGCGCCGGAAGCGCGCTTGACCGAGGATCTGCATCTGGTGAAGTCTCCGATTGTGGGCACGTTTTACGGTTCGCCCAGCCCCGGCTCAGAACCTTTCGTGAAACTGGGAGCTTTCGTCGAGACGGGGCAGACGCTTTGCATTGTGGAAGCTATGAAGCTGATGAATGAAATCGAATCGGATGAGACCGGAGAGGTCATGCGCATTTTCGTCGAAAACGGACAGCCCGTCGAATACGGACAGCCGCTCTTCGGCATCCGTCCTAGTCGGAAGAAATAGCCGGCACGCCGCGCTATGTTTCACAAAATCCTAGTCGCCAATCGAGGGGAAATTGCCCTGCGGGTCATCTGTGCCTGCAAAGAGCTGGGTATTTCGACCGTGGCGGTTTATTCCGAGGCGGACCGCAATTCGCTGCATGTGCGCTTTGCCGACGAAGCGGTCTGCATCGGGCCCCCGCGCAGCAGCGAGAGTTATCTCAACATTCCGCAGGTAATCAGCGCGGCAGAAATCACCAACGTGGACGCCATCCATCCGGGCTACGGCTTTCTTTCCGAAAACGCCAACTTTGCGAAGGTCTGTGAGGCTTCGGAAATTACGTTCATCGGTCCGCGACCGGAAGTCATCGAGCTGATGGGCGAGAAGGACCGCGCGCGCCGCGAAGTGAAGGCCGCCGGGCTGCCAACGATTCCCGGGAGCGACAGCGTTGTGGAAGGAGAAGAGCAGCTCGCCAAGGAAGCTGAGCGCATCGGCTACCCATTGATCCTGAAAGCCTCGGCCGGCGGCGGCGGGCGGGGTATGCGCGTAGTGCGCAAACAGGAAGAATTGCTCGCTGCGTATCAAACGGCGCGAAGCGAGGCGCAGCAGGCGTTCGGCACGCCCGACGTTTACATGGAGAAGTTTCTCGAATTTCCGCGCCATATCGAGTTTCAGGTGCTCGGCGACCAGCACGGCAAAGTGATTCACTTGGGCGAGCGCGAATGCAGCATTCAGCGGCGGCACCAAAAACTGGTGGAGGAATCACCATCCACGGTGATGGATGCCAAGCGGCGGAAGGAGCTTGGCGCGCGGGTCGTCAAGGCTCTGGAAACAATCGGCTACACCAACGCGGGAACGGTCGAGTTTCTGATGGATCAGGACGGTTCGCTCTACTTCATCGAAATGAACACTCGCATCCAGGTCGAGCACCCTGTCACCGAGCTGGTCACCGGCGTCGATTTGATCAAAGCGCAAGTGCGCATTGCTGCCGGCGAAAAAATGGAGGACGCCACCGGCGCCATCATTGCGTCGGGCCACGCCATCGAATGCCGTATCAACGCCGAGGATCCGGATACTTTTGTGCCTTCGGCAGGGCGCATTACGACGTTCCAGGCGCCGGGAGGTACGGGGGTGCGCGTGGATTCGGCGGCTTACGCCGATGCCGTCATACCCCCTTACTATGACTCGCTGATTGCCAAACTCATCGTCAAGGGCCGCGATCGCACGGAAGCGATCGGTCGTATGAAGCGGGCCCTCGAGATGTTTGTCATCGAGGGCATCAAGACATCCATCCCGCTGCATCGGCGAATCGTGGCGGACCCTAGATTCGTGGCGGGGAATTACAATACGCACTTCATTGACCGGCTCGTCGGAACGAACGGAAAATAAACAGGCATGCGTCTTGTTCTCCCACGGCTGTATGTGATATTAGACGCAGCGTTGCTTACCACTCCCGAAAGAGAATGCGCCCGGCAACTTGTGGACGCCGGCGTCCGCCTTCTTCAGTACCGGAACAAAGGCGCGTCTTCCCGTCAATTGCTTGAGAACGCGAAGCGCCTTTCCGGGGAACTGATACCGCGTGGGGTCACATTTATCGTGAACGACCGTTGCGACGTGGCCGCCCTTGCCGAAGCCGGCGGGGTTCATGTTGGCCAGGAGGATCTAAGCGTCGAAGAAGCGCGCGCCGTCGTCGGGCGAGACAGGCTCGTTGGCGTCTCGACACACAATCGCGCGCAATTCGAGCAGGCTGCCGCCACTTCGGCAGACTATATTGCTGTGGGGCCGGTCTTTTCCACGTCTACCAAGGCCAATGCGGATCCTGTGGTTGGAACGGGATTGATCCGCGAAGTGCGGTCACTGACGGACAAACCCATCGTGGCCATCGGGGGAATCACGCTGGAGCGCGCGGCAGACCTCGTTCGGGCAGGGGCGCATTCGGTGGCCGTCGTCAGCGACATTCTCCGCGCGCGCGACCCGGCAGGGCGCGCGCGGCAGTTTATCAAGATTTTGCAAGAGGCGAACCACGCGGCGGGTGCCTAAGCACATCTAAGGAAATGACGAATGGCTGAGAGCACGCAGGCGATTTCCTCGGTAAGCGCGGCAAGCGAACATGGCTTTGTGCGCGCGATCGGTTTGTTTGACGGCACGATGATCGTCGTTGGGTCGATGATCGGCTCCGGCATCTTCATCGTGGCTGCGGACATTTCGCGCCAGACCGGGTCACCGGGCGGGCTGCTGCTCACCTGGATTCTCACGGGATTACTGACAATTTCGGCAGCGCTCTCCTATGGCGAACTGGCAGCACTCTTTCCGCATGCGGGCGGGCAGTATGTGTATTTGCGCGAAGCCTATTCGCCGCTTTGGGGATTTCTTTACGGCTGGACGCTTTTTCTCGTGATCCAGACGGGCACGATCGCGGCAGTGGCGGTGGGGTTTGCGAGATATCTCGGTGTAATCTTCCCGGCAGTCTCGCCGCAGGCGTGGATTATCCATCCCATTTCGCTCGGATCGAAGTACGCGATCAGCCTCTCGGTGCAGCAACTGGTCGGAATCCTCATGATCCTCTTTATCACGTTTCTCAATACCTTGGGGGTGCGGCTCGGCAAGCTGATTCAGAACATCTTTACTAGCGCCAAGACGCTTTCCTTGATGGGATTAGTTCTTCTGGGAATTTTTGTGGGAAGAAACGCCGGGGCGATTACAGAGAATTTCAGCCATCTGTGGGCCCTGCACAATCCGCAAACGCTGGAGCCGGGTGCGAATTTCCTGAAGAGCTTGGTTCCCACAGTTTCGGCCTCGAGCGGCGCGTTTGGATTGTTTGTCGCGTTTGGGGTCGCGCAAGTCGGATCGCTGTTTTCGGCAGATGCCTGGAACAACATCGGCTTCACCGCGGCGGAAGTGAAGAATCCGAAACGCGACGTCGCGCTTTCGATGGCCCTTGGCACGATCATCGTTATCACCCTGTACTGCCTGGCAAATCTCGCTTATTTATTTACTTTGCCCATGGTACAAATTCAGACCGTTCCCGACGACCGCGTAGCCAGCGCTGCTTTGAACGCCATTTTTGGCCCTATCGGCGCGGCGATCATGGCCGTGGCCATCATCGTTTCGACGTTTGGCTGCAACAACGGGCTGATTCTTGCTGGCGCGCGCGTTTCCTACGCCATGGCTCGCGACGGGCTGTTCTTCCGTTCCACAGGCAGGTTGAACAATAAAGGGGTACCTGGTTCGGCGCTGATCTATCAAGGAATCTGGGTGACCATCCTGATCCTCCTGCGCACGCGGCACGTGGACACAGCGGGTGTGGTCACCTACGGCAATCTCTACAACGACTTGCTCGATTATGTGGTCTTTTCCGTGCTCATTTTTTATGTGCTGACCATCGCGGGGATTTTTGTGCTGCGGGCGAAGCGGCCCGAGGCCGAGCGGCCTTATCGGGCGCTCGGTTACCCGTTTTTGCCCTTGCTGTATATCGCTGCGGCCGCGGCCATCATGTTTGTTTTACTGCTTTACCGAACGCAGACGGCCTGGCCCGGTTTGGTCATCGTGCTCTTGGGCGTCCCGGTTTATTTGCTGTGGTCGCGACGGAATTCCAGGTTGGCTTCGGAAAATCGTTGAATTTTCTTGTAGGGCCGAGCACCCCGCACCACTACAATGCTGTAGGCCGAATGGGCAGGGATAAAGGAGACCGACAGATTCCGAGAGGAGGAGTTGCATGGGCAGCCCCTTGTTTGCAACGAAACCGATCGAAACGCTGATGAACGAGGCGGGTGAATCGGGAGAGCACTGCCTGAAGCGCGCTCTCGGCCCGATTAACCTGGTCACGTTGGGAATTGGGGCCATCATCGGCGCGGGAATCTTTGTCATCACGGGGCAGGCAGCGGCGCAGTTTGCGGGGCCGGCGATCATCATTTCGTTCGTGCTTGCGGGCGTCGCATGCGCCTTCGCAGGGCTGTGCTACGCGGAATTCGCGTCGCTGATCCCGATTGCCGGAAGCGCCTATACCTATTCTTATGCGACGCTTGGCGAGCTGATTGCGTGGATTATCGGGTGGGACCTGATCCTCGAATACGCATTTGGCGCGGCGACCGTGGCGGTCGGTTGGAGCGGCCACCTGCGAGCGTTCCTGCGCGACGTCGGATGGAATCTGCCCGCCATACCGACTTCCAGTTTCACATTGTTTGGCCTGCCGGTGCAATTGAAGTACGACTACGTCGGTTTCCTCGTCATCATGGCCATCACTGCGATTTTGGTGATCGGCATCAAGGAATCGGCTAATTTCACGACTGCGATTGTGATTCTGAAAGTTGCGGTGGTCTGCTTGTTCATTGCTCTGGCCACGAGGTTTCTGTCCTCCCATGACTGGAAGCCGAACTTCTGGCACCCCTTTATTCCGGCGAACACGGGAGTCCGTGGAGAATTCGGCTGGTCAGGAATTTTGCGCGGCGCCGGTGTGGTGTTTTTCGCCTATATCGGGTTTGATGCCGTATCCACCGCGGCGCAGGAAGCCAAGAATCCGAAAAAGGATATGCCGCTCGGGATTCTCGGCTCCCTCGTGATTTGCACGGTGCTCTACATTCTGGTGTCGGGGCTGCTGACACACCTGGTTCCGTACACGCAGCTCAACGTGCCCGACCCGGTGGTTGTCGGAATTCGCACCACGGGGCAGCAGTGGGCCACTTTCCTGGTCGAGCTGGGTGCGCTAGCCGGGCTTGCTACCGTGATGCTGGTGATGCTGCTGGGGCAGTCGCGGGTGTTCTACTCGATGTCGCGCGATGGCCTGCTATGGCCATGGGCCAGCAAGATCCATCCCCGCTTCCGCACGCCGTATATCAGTTCCATCGTCGTGGGCGTTTTTGTGGCGATCCTGGCTACGCTCCTTCCCCTGCATATCCTAGACGAAATGACGAGTGTGGGCACGCTGCTCGCCTTTGCGCTGGTCAGCGCCGGAGTGTGGGTTCTGCGGCGGACGCACCCGGAGTTAAACCGCCCGTTCAAAACTCCGCTGGTACCGTTGGTTCCCATCCTGGCGATTGGGTTCTCGGGCTTGCTAATCGTTTCTCTTTCCTACTGGACGCAGCTCAGGTTGGTGGTTTGGCTGGTCATTGGGTTGGTGATTTACTTCACTTACGGCGTGACCCACAGCAAAGTTCGCAACGCCGTCAAACCATCCTTAAGTGAAGTGCGAGCAAGCGCTCCGCACAGCACGGATTTCTGATAAGGGCCGATCTTGAGCGCGGTTGGCTCCGCGCGAACACATCTTCAGGTAGAGTATTCCTTCCGACGTTGAAGGCATGAAATCCTTTTTCTCACGTCTGAAAGAAATCTGGAGCCGCTTGTCGTGGCTGGACATTGCTTGCTCGGCGATTGTTGCGTTAGGGCTGCTGGTCGGACTCCTTGGCATTAACGGCAAGGTTTCGAGCTTCCTCGAGTTCCTGGCGGTAGTCGCAGGCATTTATCTTGTCGTACGCTTCGTCGGATGGTGGAGAAGCCGGTTGCTCTGGAGCCTGAGAAACAGGCTCATCGTCGCTTATTTGTTCATTGCGGTCGTTCCGATCCTATCGTTCTTCATTCTGGTCGTGCTCGCGGCCCGGATTCTTTATTCGCAATTGGGCGCTTACCTTCTTTACGAGGACATCCACCAGCGCATCGAAATGATCGCGGATATTGCGCAGCATATTGCCATCGCGCACCGGACACTGCCGGCGAGCATTAACGAGAACGAATCGGAACGAATCCTCGCGGAGCAATCCCACGCCGTTCATGACGGTGAACTTCCCAACCTGGAAATCGAATTCTCTAGCGACCTCTCGCTGCTGCAAAAACTCGCCTCGCAGGGCAAAAACTCATTCGCTGGTCTGCTGCAAGAAGGAGATTCAGTTTCCGAGCCGCTTTCGCTTATCAGCCTCCGGATGATTGGGGATTCCAAGGAGCCGCGCGTCGTTGTTCTTCGCGTGCCGGTCACCCCGGCATTCCTCAGAACCATTGCGCCGGATTTGGGCGTCATTCAGCTCAATCTCATGGAGAATTACGAAGGGACGGGGCCCCCGGGCGTCCTGTACTCGTCTGGTGACAAGCAATATCGCGTGGCGGAGCGCATCGTTGCCAGCAACCGCACACTCCAACCAGCGGTGTTCTGGCTCGATTCGCCGGTGAACGTCGTGTCTCGTCTCGACTCGGTTTATGTCGCGAAGGACGGAACGGTCGACCTGGCCCGGCCCTTGCTGGCAGTTTCCAATGCACGGCCATCGCGGTTGAACGCGCGAATCTTCGCCTCGCTCGGAGAACTCCGCAATACTTATGTCATCTTGTTCGTTCTTGTGGTGATCATTTTCCTTCTAATCGAAGCGGTGGCGTGGACTACCGGCATTGTATTGACGCGGCGCATTACGCGGGCGGTCGCCGATTTGTATAAAGCCACGCAGTTTGTCAAGACCGGAGACCTGTCTCATCGCATTCCCGTCGAGCGGCCGGACCAGCTTGGCGTTCTGGCCGAATCTTTCAATGATATGACGGGTTCGATCGACAAGCTCATCGAGGAGCGAGACAAGCACCAGCGCCTGGAGAACGAAATCTCCATCGCGCGCGAAGTCCAGAACCAGCTGTTCCCCAGCACACTGCCATCGGTTCCGGGGGTTGAAATCCAGGCCATCTGCAAAGCGGCGCGCTCGGTGAGCGGGGACTATTACGATTTCATCCAACTCAGCCCAACGCACGTGGCTATCGCCATCGCCGACATTTCCGGCAAGGGGATTTCCGCGGCGCTGCTCATGGCGAGCCTGCAAGCCGCCCTGCGCAGCCAGGCGCTGACCGAAGGCAGCGAAAGCCTAAGCACCGCCGAACTCGTGGCCAGGCTGAACAAACATCTGGTGCGCAATACGGGCGACGACCGCTTCGCCACCTTTTTTATCGCCGTCTACGACAGTGCCACGCGGACGCTGCGCTACACCAACGCCGGCCACCTTCCCTCGTTTCTGATTTGCAACGGCTCGTCGCATCTGTTGGACAAAGGTGGCATGGTGCTTGGCGTCCTCGAGGATTACTCCTACGAGCAAGGCGTGTTGCTGGTTGCGCCCGATTCACTGCTCATCGGTTACAGCGATGGTCTGGTCGAACCCGAAAACGTTTACGGGGAAGAATTCGGCATCGCGCGGCTCCGGGAGGCGGCTATCCGGTTGCAAAGCGCCAAACCGTTGATGGTTGCGGAATCGCTCATGGCCGCGGCGGAAGAGTGGGCGGGAACTCCCGAACAAGCCGATGATATGACCATCATTGTGACGCGCCTCCGGTAGTCCGCCTGCTGGGCCTACGTTATACTGAAAACCTCTTCAAGGGATTTGCCGGGGAAAAGCATGTCGCTTCGGAATCGTGTGGCGCTGGTGACCGGCGGGAGCCGGGGCATCGGCCGAGGGCTGGCGCTGCGGCTCGCGCAGGATGGTGCGCGCATTGCCATTGCCTATCGCTCGAATAAAGTGGCCGCACAGCAAACGCTCCGCCAGTTGCAGGCGGGTGGCGCGGATTGCGTTGCCGTCGAGACGGACATCACCGATTCGAATGGCTGCGATCGGCTGATCAAAACTGTCGCGGACCGCTACGGCCGCTTGGATATCGTGGTCAATAATGTCGGCGATTTCCGTTGGGGCATGCTCGGGGAATCCTCGTTGCCGGATTGGCAGAGCATCTTTGCCTCGAATCTTTTCACCGTTCTCTATATGAGCCGTGCCGCGCTGCCCCACATGAGGAGAGCGCGCTGGGGACGCATCATCAACATGGGCGCGGTGGGAGCGGAACGCGCGTTTGGGCAAGCGAAAATCTCGGCATACGCTGCGGCCAAGGCGGCCGTGGTTGCGCTTTCGCGCTCCTTGGCGCTTGAAGAGGCCAAGAATGGCATCACCGTGAACGTTGTAAACCCCTCCAGCATCGACGAAAATGAATTGACGCTCGAGGAGGCTCGCCGGATGCGCGACGCGCGTTTCCCGATTGGGCGCCCGCCCACGGTCGAAGACGTCGCCGCCGCCGTGGCTTTTTTTGCTTCGGAAGAGGCTGAATATGTCACCGGGCAGGTCGTCAATGTCAGCGGCGGCTGGATGCTCTGATCGTTTTGTGAACTTCCTATGAAAGCTCTCACCGCTGCCGAGATGCGCCAAGTGGACCTTTTAACAACGGAGCGCTACGGCATCCCCAGCCTGCAGCTCATGGAAAACGCGGGGACCCGATTTTTTGAGTTCCTTCGCTCTTCCTATGGCGACCTGGCCGCGAGTCACGCGGCCGTTCTTTGCGGCAAGGGGAATAACGGCGGCGATGGGTTCGTCGCGGCACGGCTTCTCCAAGAGAAGGGTCTGAAACCCGTCGTGTATCTTTTCTCGAGACAAGATGCCGTTCCGGGAGATGCGTCTGAAAACCTCGCGCGTCTCAAGAAGTCGGGAGCCAAAATTCAGGAAATTACTTCCTGCGAAAATTGGGAACAGGCACGCCGTGAAATCGCCAAATCGCGCCTGATCGTGGACGCTCTCCTCGGCACGGGCTTAAAGGGTAAGGTCGAGGGGCTCCTCGCTTCGGTCGTTGAAGACGTCAACAAGATTTCGCGCGATGCCACCTCTTTGTATCCGGAGGCAGTCGTTGCTCTGGATACTCCATCGGGCCTGCCTTCCGATGGGGAGTCCTCTGAGGGGCCCGTGGTTTGCGCCCACGCGACTGTCACCTTCACTGCTCCCAAGGTCGGTCAACTGGTTTCAGCTCGTTCGGCATGCTGCGGAAGACTTCACGTGAGGGAAATTGGATCGCCTTATGAACTAATCACCGAACTTGGCAAAAGCAAGGTCTCCTGGATCGAGCCGCGGGAATTCCTCGACCTTCCTCTGGTTCGTCACGTGGATTCGCATAAAGGCAACTACGGCCACCTCCTGCTGATCGCGGGATCGCTCGGCAAATCTGGCGCTGCCATTTTAGCTGGTCGTGGAGCGCTACGCTCCGGAGCAGGGTTGGTGACCGTCGCCAGTCCGGATGCTGTGCTTCCCATCATCGCGGCGTCTCAAGCCGAGTTTATGACTGAGCCACTGGTTTCCACGAAATGGGGCACGATCGCTGCGGCAAACGGGAACGCCAACCGCCTTCACGCTCTTACGCAGGGCAGGACCCTTCTAGCGATTGGGCCCGGGATTGGAACTCACGCGGAAACGCAGAAATTCATCACTTCCCTGGTTCGCCAGACCGAGTTGCCAGTCATTCTGGACGCGGATGGACTAAACGCATTTGCGGGACGAGGGCAGGATCTGGTCAAGCGAAAGACAAAGCACCTTGCCCTGACGCCACATCCTGGTGAGATGGCCCGGCTGCTCGGCCTGTCGAACGCCACCGTGCAGGCAGACCGATTGGCAATCGCCTGGAAGGCAGCCAAAGCTTGGAAGGCACACATCATTCTTAAGGGATTTCACACGATTCTGGCCACACCGGACGGCCGCGCCTTCGTGAACACCACCGGAAGCCCTAGGATGGCCAAAGGCGGATCGGGCGACGTTCTGACCGGAATTCTTGCGGGAACGGTTTCCCAGCTTGGTAGGGAGAATTGGGAGTCGGCCTTGGCGCTCGGCGTCTATCTCCACGGCCGGGCAGGAGATGAAAAAGCCCCCCGACATGAAGAAATTACGCTTTTGGCTGGCGAAATAGCAGACACTCTCCCTTACACGTACGATCAGTTGCTCACGGAGTTGCGCGACCTTGCTTGAGCAGATGATCACGTACTCTGCCGAGGAAACCATACAATGGGGCAGGGAATTCGCCAAACGACTGAAAGCGCCGGTCTTAGTGCTCTTGACCGGCGATTTGGGCACCGGGAAAACGACTCTGACCAAGGGCCTGGTCTCCGGCCTTGGCGCCGCCAATGAAGACGACGTAACCAGCCCCACTTTCACGCTTGTTCACGTTTATGGCAAACAGGCCAAGGTCTACCATGCCGACCTCTACCGCATCGAGAGTTTTCACGACTTTGAAACACTTGGACTGGAGGACATGTTTGCGGTCCCGGCCGTCGCTATTCTGGAATGGTCGGAAAAGTTTCCGCTTCCCTCGCCCTGGCCGATGGTTCGGGTTCGACTGGAGCACCTGGGAGGCGATTCTCGCCGGATTTCCGTGTCGGATTCCGTCTGACTACCCGCGCCGGCCCCTGTCCGCTAACTATCTGGTTACGCCTGCACCCGGGACTGCTTGCCCGGCCCCGGTACGGCTGTTAGGTTGGAAGGAGCCCTGTGGCCGAAGCACATGCCCAGCGAACACACCATATTGAAGTCGTCCGAGACGCAGGGAATCGAGCTGAAAAGCTATAACGTCTCGATCCCCATGGGGACGCTGGCCATCGGCGTCGATAACATTCACCACGACGTTTTCCTGAGCCCCAAGTTTGTTCAGGCGGCTCGCGATTACCTGCTTGACCTCATCCGCCAGCACACGAGTTCCGCGCATTCTCTCGGCATGGAGCCGCGGCCCACTCGGGGGCTTGATTCCGCGGCGTTCCGCAAATTGCTGTCGGAGCTTCTGCAGAGTGCGCTAACTCAAGCCAAATACCACAAGAATATTGAAATCGATCTCCTTTTCCGTTTAAGCCTGCTGAAATTCCTGACTTCTGAAATCGGCAACCAGTTCGCCAATATTATCCTGGAAGGGAAGGAATGGATTCGCCAGCGCGGCGAACATTTCGAGCGCAGCCAGCAGGCGCACGTGATCAAGGCCCGCTTGTCGGAATTGCAGGCTTCACGGCGCCAGGTTGTCCGGCGCGTGGGCCAGCAGGTGGCCCAGATTCTTGCTGAAATCGAAGAGAACTCCATTGCCAAAACCCGCCGCGCCTTGTTCGGAGAAGATTTTGCTTCCTACTACGAACTATGTAAAAACCGCCTGATTTTTCTTGACGGAGGCAAAGACGATCTCTTTTTTCTTGAGAATTACGTGCTGCTCGGCAATTACGTCCGTGACCCGGACCGGTTCGAGGCCATGGACGCGCTCTTCCAGGAATTTCTGCGCGAGGCGGGAATCACCGTGGCTGATGATCCAGCCCATAAAGAGGCCGTCGAAACACATACGGCTCTGCGCGAGCGTGTTCAGGCCACTCGCAATGAAATTACGAATCTCGAGGAGCAGCGCGAGGCTACGAGAAAGCGCCTTGACCGCGGAGAAGGCTTCTTCAATAGGCTGCTGAGCTCGGACGATCCCGCCGACCTTAAGGCTTCTTTGCACGACATAGAAGGTCGGCTCAAACACCAGGAGCTCAAGCTCGAAGAGCTTGGTCCTCAGGTGGAAGATGCGCGACAAAAGCTGGATTTCTTTCGTAAAGGGAAAGCCTCAAGGCTTGGCGAGTATCTCGATGAGCCGGAAAACGCCCAGCGTTTGTTCGACCCGAAGGGCGGACCGGAATCCGCGCCTCTGCGCGCACAGCTCTTGACGCGGCTTCTTGACCGCCTCGAGCAGTACGAAATGCTGCTCCATGTCCTGGCCAGCTATGAAGTGCGTCCTATCGTTGATGAATACTGCCCGCCCTTGCATCTTCAGCAGCTTCGCCGAGCGCTGGTCTCCAAGGACGAACTGAAGCAAGTGGAACAAGTCATCAAGCAGGTCCCGGCCAAAAAATTGGCACTCAGAACCATTGAGGAGCTCTCCAGGAGAATCCAGCGCTACTCGCGCGAGGAAATGAAGGAAACCGTGTTGCGCTTTGCCGGCGACTTCTTTCGCTTGCACCGGGATCTTCGAGACGCCGAGCACCTGACAGCCAGCATGGAGCGCATCAACCTGGTCACGACGGAAAAGGCGCGCGAGCTCTCGCGCTTGAATAACCGGCTCTATGAATGCGTTCTTCAGGAAGAGGCCCGCCCGGCGCAGGACAATGTCATTTCTCACGTCATCATCAAGGCCGACGTCCGCGGTTCCACCCGCATGACTCAGGATCTTCTCTCTCGCGGACTGAACCCCGCTTCACATTTCAGCTTGAACTTGCATGAGCCGGTGAAGAAGCTGCTTGATCGTTACGATGCGAAGAAAGTGTTCATTGAAGGCGATGCCATCATTCTCGCCATTTTCGAGACCGAATCGTCTGCTGCTTACGCGCGTCCCGTCGCGAAAGCCTGCACCCTTTCCCGGCAGATTCTCGCGGTGTGCAATTCCTACAACGAAGGCGCTTCTTCGAGCGACCTACCCGCCCTTGAGCTTGGTTTGGGAGTGGCTTTTCAGGGGGACGCGCCCACCTATTGGGTAGACGGCGATTCGCGCATCATGATTTCCAAAGCGCTCAATCTCTCCGATCGCCTCTCCGGCTGCGCCAAGCTGGCCAAGCGCATGCTCGCCAAGCAGAAATCTCATTTCGCGGTGTTTCAATTCCTGAACACCATGGAAGGCGCTTCTGCCGAAGAGCTGGATGAATTCCTCGTTCGCTACAACATGAACGGCATCGAGCTCAACGAGGAAGGCTTCAAAAAGCTTTCCGAGGAAATCTCCCTCGACACTATCGAAACGAAGTTGGAAATGCCCTGGGGCAAGCAAAACGTGACGCTTTTTTACGGCGAAGTGCCTCAAGGTGAATCCGTCGAGCTTTTGGTCCTCCGCAAAGCCTTCGCGCGCCAGTTGCTTCCGGACGGAAAAGTAGGTCGCGCCACCGAGCATTGTTACTACGAAGTTTGCACTAGCCCGGTACTTTACGAGCTTGTTGCTGCTCTCATTCGCACCAGCCACGCTTCCGCGCTCGTCTCGCAGCGCGTTTGAGAGTTTGAGAGGGCCCGCCTTGAGCGCGCGCCGACACCTCCTCTATACTGCTCGCGGAGGCGCAAAGGGCCCGGTGGTCCTCATGGTCTTCAAAACCATAGCCCGTGTCCTTCGCGGATTCGGGGGTGGGTTCGACTCCCACACGCTTCCGCCAAGTCCTTTCTTTACGCTGTTTTAACTGCTGAAGGTGACTCCAATTCGAGGTCTGACTCCAATTGAGTGATGTTTTGCCTGATCCGCTGAGAGAACTTCTCAGCCGCAACCCGCTCGGCATCGCCAACGATGTGCGCGTAGTGCTCCAGGGTGACGTTTGAGTCCGCATGGCGCATAAGCCGGGTGACGACGTGAATCGGTGTTCCGGATTCGAGCAACTCTGAAGTTACACCGTGCCGGAAGCAGAAAGCGGGATTGCCATCTTGTGATCTATAGGTTACACTTGAAAACGTGATTGAGATTCGTCACTACGTCAACCGCGCCGGAAAAGATGTCTTCGACGATTGGTTGCACTGGCGGATGCCCGCGCACAGGCGAAGATTGCGACCCGAATCCAACCGACTGGCCGCCGGAAATTTTGGTGACTGCAAATCTCTGCGCCAGGGATTGTACGAGCTGCGGGTCGATTGGGGACCGGGCTACCGTGTCTATTACACGACGATCGGGAGGGAATGTATATTGCTTCTCTGCGGCGGCGACAAGCGAAAGCAGTCCGCAGACATCGAGCGGGCGCTGGAATTCCTCAAGGATCACAGGGAAAGGAGCGGAACCTCATGAAACGTAAAGCTAGTGTTTCGCATGATGAGGCCATCATTCGACGACTCCGCAAGGACCCGGATTTTGCTGCCGAATACCTCAAGGCTGCCTTGGAAGATGAAGACGAGCCCCGCGTGCTGCTAATTGCGCTGCGCCATCTCGCGCAGGCCCAGGGAATTGCCAAGGTCGCCAAGGCTGCCGGCATCGAGCGCGAGAGCCTTTATCGAGCTTTGTCCGTGCATGGCAACCCTCGTTTGTCCACCCTAGTCGCCGTCACCAAGGCAATCGGTCTGAGGCTCACCGTCGAAGCCGCGCAGTAGGTGTTTCCAGATGGAAGTATGCACCGAGCTAGGGTTAAGCTGCCTACCTCTGAAAAATAAGCTGACTCCAATTGACTCCAATTGGAGCTTGGCGGAAGCTGCAACGTCATCATTCGCCGCGAGTTGGGAGTCGAATGTTTGAGTTCGACTCCCACACGCTTCCGCCAACTTCTTTCACTATCAATGAGTTGCAGAAAACTTAGCTCCGTTTTAGCGGGTTAGCTCCAAAACGCGGCCAGCAAGTGATTCCACCGCTCGCCGCTGTGCGTCACCAATGACGTGCGCGTACTTTTGCAAAGTGATACGCGAATCGCTGTGCCGCATCTGGCGCTGCACCACAGATGGTGCTGCACCGCTCTCAATCAGTTCGCTCGCTGTCGCGTGTCGGCTATGTCTTCGGAAACATAGTCGTCATACCATGGCGATGGACCTTCTCCAAGAGGGCGTCGACCGCTCTGTGATTGCGTTGCGGCTCGGGCATGAGGCGATAGAGACGACGCAGATTTACTTGGAGGCAACTCTGGCGATAAAGGAGAAAGCCCTGGCCAAGACAACACCGCCCAATGGCAAAGCAACCCGTTATCACCCGGGCGATCAACTCCTCAGGTTCCTTAACAACCTGTAGGGTCGAGAAGACTATGTTGGGCGATACGCTCACCGCATCCGCGTTTTGATCTGAATATTCCGACTTGAACAGGTTGCTGCCCGATATCGCTCGACATAGTCAGGAAGGGTAGATAGTGTCGGAACGCATGAACGCATGAAACGCCGCCTTCTCAACGCCCAACGCTTTAAGGGTGTCTTGCAGCTTGTACGCAACCTTGTCTCGCTGCATAGGCTTCCCCTTGGAGTTGGAGAAAAGCAGGTCTTCTTCATTCTCGCGCCAGTGTGACGCTAGGAATATGCGCAGCCACTTGGCTAGGGCTTCTGGCATCGGCAAATCAGCCGAGTTAGACCTAGACTTTGGCGAATGGGTTTTCCGCGTGGCGTGGTCAAGAGTACGCCGGATGCGGATTACCTTCTTATCAAAATCCAGATCACCGCGTTTCAATGCCAGTGCTTCACCCGCACGGCAACCAGTTAGACTGAGAACAGCCTACAAGGTTGAGTAAGGCTCTTCGCTTGCATTGATGATTCGCTTCACCTGCTCAGCAGTGAAGAAGCGTTCTTCTTGCTTCTCACCTTCGCGGGGCAGAGAAAGAGCAGACCTGTCGAACACAGCTGGAACATAACCCCACGCTTTTGCCGTTTTGAGCAAACCAGAAAGAGTCTGCAACACGTTGTTACAGGTTTTTCTAGTCAGCCCTTTGGTCGCTAGCGCAGAGATGAATGCCTGAACATCTCCCGGCAGCTGGCTGGCACAGTCCGCAACGCGCACGCGGCATTGCTGAGCGAGGCGAATCATTGCGGAGGCACAGCCAATTGTCGGGGCCGTGCGGCTAGTGTAACTTCTTCAACTCGCCGCACTTTAGCAATCCCAACAGTAGTTGCAGCATAACCGTTAGTGCGACTGACCCTACGTGTGCGAATGGCGGCGACTTCCTTTCGATCAGCAGTGCCAAGAACGACGAGCGGCAATTCCGTTGTGGTTTACGCGTGGCGTTGTAATTTCGCAACCTTCCGCCCGGGGCACGCCAAGGCGTGCCCCGGCATTTTCAAGTGCTCTTCTCCGGTTCTCAGTGTGATAGTGTTCTTCTTCTGATAGGTTCTAAAATCCAGAGCCATTCGGGGGCGGAGGTTTGCCGTGAAGAGATGTGGTGGCATTCTCGTAGCCGTGTTGCTTCTCGCGATTCGCGAGGCTCAAGCTCCTCGGGAAGGCGGCTGGGTTCCTCTCTTCAATGGAAAAGATCTCAGTGGTTGGAAGAAGAATGGCGATGAAAAGTGGGTCGTGGAGCAGGGAACCATCTTCTGCGAAAGCACCGCCAACAAATACGGCTACTTAACCACAGAAAAGACGTATCGGGATTTCATTTTGCGCCTCAAGTTCAAAGGCGAGGCGGCCGGTAACAGCGGCGTGTTTCTCCACTCGCGAATTCTGGGCATCGATCCGCAACATGGCCCGGACATCGAAGGCATGCAAGTGGAGGTCGACCCCAATGTGGGCAAGCATACCGGCGGCCTCTACGAAAGCGGCGGCCGCGGTTGGGTGGCGATGCCGACGGCGGAGGGTGAACAGGCCCTGAAGCCCGGTGAGTGGAATGAGCTTGAAGTGTCCGTGCACGGAGCGCACATCGTGAGGCAGCTCAATGGCACGAAGATTGTGGATTTTACGGACCCTGCGCCCAAAGTCACGGATGGCGTGATTGGTTTGCAGATTCATACTGGTGGTGGCGTGAAGATGCGGTGGAAAGACATTTATCTCAAGCCGCAATAGAATGCGGTAATGGGTTTCGGGCCGATGACATAGAACTTGACGTGACCGTGAGTATGAATAGACAAAATCGTCGCATTTTCTTGCAAACTTCCGCAGCGGCGGCGCTGGCCGCTCCTTTTAGCAAAGTGGCTGGAGCAAAAAGCCAGCCCGCTTTCAATGCTCCACTTGCAGAGACCCTTCGTGCTGGTCAAAGCGCGCCTTATGTAGCCACCAATCAAGGGAAAAAGCCGCTGCGCCTTGGCCTGATTATTGGCATCGGGAGGGATCCCGATGCTGCGATGGCCAAGGTGCGCGAGCTCGGCTTGCCGACCAGCCAGGTGTTTGCGGATGAATTTGAGATGGATCTTGTCGGCCGGCTGCGTCAAGCCCTGGAGAAGCGCCAGATTGAGGCGACCTCGCTGGTCGTCGGAGGGCCAGGGAAGGAAGTTTGGGACTTTTATCAAGGGCCGCTCACGATTGGCCTTGTTCCGCGCGAGACGCGTGCGGCGCGGATCGCGCACATCAAGAAAGCGTCGGACTTTGCCAAACAGTGCGGAATTCCGGCCGTGCAGACGCATTGCGGATTCATTCCCGAAAATCCGAACGATCCGGTGTACAAAGAAACCGTCGCAGCGATGCGGGAAGTGGCCTCTTACTGCAAGAACAACGGTCAGAATTTCCGCTACGAGACCGGCCAGGAGACTCCCATCACGCTGGTGCGCGCCATCCAGGACGTGGGCTTGGACAATCAGGGCGTGAACTTTGATCTCGCAAACCTGATTCTTTACGGCAAAGCCAATCCGGTGGACGCGATTGAGCTGCTCGGCCCCTACGTGCAGGGAATCCACGCCAAGGACGGATTGTTTCCCACAAATTCGAAAGAACTCGGGAAGGAAGTTCCCATTGGGAAAGGCAAAGTGGATTTTCCGCGAATCATTGAACGTCTGAAGCAGCTCAACTATCGCGGCGCGGTCACCATCGAGCGCGAGATTTCCGGCCCGCAACAAGTTGCGGATGTTCGGGAAGCAAAGGCTTACTTGGAAAAACTGATTGGATAGTTCCCAGAGACAGGAGGAAGCATGGCAGGCGATGTCAAGCGACGAAATTTCTCAAATGAACTGGACCGCCGGAAGTTTATCGGCGTGGCGGCGGCTACGGCGGGGGCGATGCTGATTAAGCCGGAGTTGGTGCGCGGCACGGCTGCGAATTCCGCGGTTCGCGTGGGATTGCTCGGATGTGGCGGACGCGGCACAGAAGATGCGTCGAACCTTGTGGATACGGGCAACGCTCGAGTCGCGGCGCTGGCCGACATGTTCCAGGATCAATTGGAGAACGCCAAAAAGCATTTCGACGAGATGCAACAAGGCAAGGGATACCAAGCAATTGACGCTTCGCAGATTTTCGTTGGCCCGAAAGCCTATCAGCAGATGGCAGCCTCCAAAGAAGTAGACGCCGTGGTGATTGCCACGCCGCCCTATTATCATCCTCAGCATTTGGAAGCCATCGTTGCTGGCGGAAAGCACGTCTACCTCGAGAAACCCGTGGCCGTTGACGTGCCCGGCGCCTTGAAGGTGATCGAGATCGGGAAAGGCGCCGAGGGAAAACTCAGTTTGGACGTGGGTTTCCAGATTCGAGATTGTCCCCCGTTTGTGGAACTGGTGAAGCGCATCCACAACGGAGCGATTGGCAACATTGTCTGCGGCGAAGCGCACTATTTGGCTGGCTACATCGACCGGCCGGCCTGGCCGAACGCATCCCCTGTTGAAAAACGTCTGCGCAACTGGGTTTACGACCGCGTTCTTTCCGGTGACATCATCGTCGAACAGAACATTCACGTCATTGATATCTGCAACTGGGTTCTCAAGAACCATCCGTTGAAGGCGTCTGCGACCGGCGGGCGGTTGGGCCGTCCGGCCAACGACGGGGACGTCTACGGAAACTACAACGTGATCTTCCACTATCCCGATCATGTGGACGTCGCCTTCAGCTCGACGCAGTTCGCCAAAGGCTGGTGGGATGTGACGGAACGCTTCTTCGGGACAAAAGGAACTTCGCAGTCGCCTTACACCGGGCCGCTGGGCGTTTGGGGTGATGAACCTTGGCAAGCGCCTTTGACACAGAAGCCTGGCACTGAGCAACAGGCCTTCTCCGTTACGGGAAATTTCACCTCCAACCTGGAATTTGCCGACCGCGAAAAGAAGAAGGCCTTCGTGGAAAGCATCACCAGCGGGAATTTTCATAACCAGGCCGCGAAAGGTAGCGAGTCCGCGCTCTCCTGCATGATGGCGCGCACCGCAGCTTACACAGGACGCGAAGTGACCTGGGATGAAACCATGAAATCCAAGGAGGTATGGGATTCGAAAATCGACTTGAATAAACCGCGTTGAGGTTGCCCATGCGTCCTCCCACACGCGAGTTTTTCAATTCTTCGGTTACCGCCGCATGCGCAGCTAGCCTCGGCGGCGGAGCTCTGGCGGACTCTCTCGTAGCGGGTGCGACTTCCAAGACTTCGGCATCTCCTCCAACGCTCTCCCTCAAAAAGGGTGTGTGGTACGAAATGCTGCCCGCGAAGCTGAGCACCGCGGACCGCTTCAAAATGGTGACGGACGCAGGCGCCGACAGAGTCTGACGAGCGCAAGGCCGCGCGTCGTTGAGCATCGGCTTGGCATTCTTTTTCTGCTCGCTCAAGCGCAGATACCTCGACCAAGATGCCCTGGCGCTCGTAGCGGCCACGCGACCGGCTAAAGCGAACAACGACCGCCGAAAGACCGCTGTACTTTTTGGCACGACGTGTAAGGGCGGCATCCCCTCTGGGGAGGTACTCCAGATGATCGAAGTCAGCACAGCTCAGGCATAGTGCTCGTTCCCCATCCAGAAAGAGGAGCTCACCCTTGCAAATTACCTGGCCGCAACCCGTACACTTAGAATCACGGAGGATCTCGAAAATAACCAGGTCTTTGGACCTTAGTGAGGATTCGGTCTCGCTCTGTGCTGCCTTCATGGCTCGACGACCTACTCCCCAGTGTTCGGCACGCCCGACGCAGCCGCTCTGGGGTCCTTTAAGTGAGTCTCAATGCATGCAAATCTCCGGCATCTCTACTAAGACTTTTCCCTCGTCTGTCATCCGGCGATGCTTACGGTATCCGGCCCACTCCTCTTCCAGCACGCGAGCTTTATCTCTAGTGGCGATTTCGAATCGGCCAAACGCCAGGATCAAAGTGCGCGTGCTTCGCGTGCTAACATGAGGCGGCGCTGCTCGAGCTGTCATCCCACATTTGCGGCAAATAATCAGCGGTGTCCGGATGTTTCGACTGGTTCGGATGCATTGAAGCATTCTCATCAAGCTCGTCTCGAAGGCTGATCAGTGCGGGCATCGATGTTCCCTCGTGCCAGTTCGACCGTAACCGCGCGATCATTTTCTGGAAACCGCGTTCTCTGGGAGTCGCCCGAGGGCATTTTTGAACTCTCCAACTAGGTCTGTATTGTTTCTGCCGTTGGCATTTTATTCTCGGAGCCGCTCGCCCGTGAACACAAAAGTTTCCCGAGTCAATACGAATGGCATCTGCCGCGCCGGAGTAAGGATCTTTTTCTAATTGCCGGATTTATTGGCACGACGAAATCCGGTGCAATGATTCCTTCTTGCTGGGTCAGCGATGAGGGTCAGTCCAACTAGTGAACCAATTCCGATATCATTTGACAATGGATCAACTTGAATTGCGTTTGAGAGATTTTCTCTGCCACAACCACTCCGTCATCGCAAAGCAATCGAACGCGGTCGCCAATACTCAACACCTCGATAAATTCCTCGAGGTTCATGCGCCGCTGGCAAAAATCTATCTCTAAGGGAGGGCTGACGTTCGCCGGTCGCGCTACTTCAAATTGATCGTGTCGAAGACGAGCCGCGATTGACCAAACGATGCCGCTAGCAAAACGCCAATATCTGCGCGCAGTCTTTTTGCACTTGTCCAGCGCCGCTGAGAAGGGCAAGCCGATGCTCCGGATTCCGTGCCTTTTCGACACCTTCCGTCCATTACCGCAGTTACTTTCCCCGCATCAAACGAATCTCTTGGATAGTAAGAGGATGCAACACCAGGCGAGCGCTGTCGTTGCTCGGGAGCAGGGAACAATACCAGCCTGATTAACGCGCAAAGGGCGGCCCCACATTCCCGATTTGCCGGCGCTAGATAAAATGGCGCCCCTTTTGAAATAGGGTTGCGTCTCAACCGATCGAAAAAAAAACTTGCCGGGTGGGATGAGAAGGCCGGTCTCCGCGGGATGCCATACGCTCCCACTGATCGACGTGCTCGAAGCACAAAGAAGAGGAGACCGGCAATCGAGAAGGTCGGCACCATACGGACGACGGCAGACAGGCGTTTAAGTAAAAGGGGACAAGCTCACCAATGGTTTGCATTTGGGAGATCGCTCGAGTTCGTACCGCATCTTGAATGAAGCAGGAGAGATAGTTTTGGAGCACAAACTGGCAACTACGCCGGAAGCCATGAAGGAGATATTCGCCTCGGATGCCGCGAAGCCGGATGGCCCTGGCGCTCCGCCGAGCTGAATACATCAGTTCGCAGTGGTAGGCGCGCGGCATCTGAGAGGTCGGACCTGTTTCGCTCCAGAGACTGTGTACTGCGAGATTTGCTCGGCAGACCGTTCGCGAAGGCAGTGGCAGGCTCACACAAATCCGATAAAACGTCCAGCGGCAATAATTCCAGTCCATAGCAGAATCGAAACAAAACCCGAAACCTTCGCCTTCATGGGCAAGAGTGCGCCCTCATCCCAGTTTGCCACATCTCGATAGACGATCCAGTGGAAGATGAGCGCGTGCATGCCAGCCAGAAAAATCAATAGCATCTTCAGGCGAAACGCGGGATTGCTATAGACCTTGACCGCTTCCGATGAAAATAGCAGCACCCCGGTAACCACTTGCACTGCAAATCCTGCCCAAGCCCAAGGAAGCAGCCTTCCGGCCAGAGCCGAAACGCGCTCCCGCCGCATGGCCCATCCCAAGAGGCGCAAATCGAGAACGGCCACAGTCCCTACGAGCGCCGCCATCCCAAGCAGATGCACGGTTTCAATCGTTGGAAACAGCCACAGCGACTCCCGAACGGCGGCGCCCATCGCACTCTGATCCAGCCGCTCGCAAAGTGCCAGCAGGTCGGGCATGTCTATGGCGCCGCCGACAGTATTTTGCCGTTGGAAAGCTGGACGGTAGTCAAAGACATATAAGCCGAGCCGTCTTTGGCGCGAAAGCCTTCGACCGTGATCTGGGCTCCGCGCCTCACAGTGTCTGGCGCCCATCCGCCGAACCGCGTCAGCATTCCGAGACTCCCTAGCTCGAGCTTCCAGTTTGTGACCTTACCTTGCTCGTCTTTCACGTCCGCATAGATATATGCATGCGGGTTGATCCATCGAAAATCCGTAACGATGCCTTCGAGCTTCACCGGATGCTTCGTGTCAAACCTTGCGAGGCCGTGATGGCCGCGCATTGAAGGTACGCCCAACAACAAAACACCTGTCAGTAGCAGGGCTGCTCTCAATCTGGGATTCATCGCCATCCTCAGTGCGTGGCGACACGCGCATCGCCTTAACGTCATGATCGTGTATCCCTTTCTGGTCCGGGTGCTTTCCCTTGAAATGATAGCGCACTGCCGACAGCGATTGGTCAGTGTTATCTCGAAGCGTACTGAACAACCAAGGAGCAGCTTGGGCGCTGCGCGTTGTCTTTTCCGAACTGCAATTCTTCAGAAATTGAGAGCTCGTCATGTAAGGATAATGTAACGGCCATGTAAGGCCTTGTAAATTCTGCGCTCATTTTCGTTTTACGTTGCTCTCGGTCAAGGATGACTAGCGATTGCGACGCACTATCAACGCAGGGGGACTGAATGCCGATGAAGTGCTGGCTCAGGAGCTGAAGGTCGCTTTCGGCCCTCCTTCGTCAGGTGGCACTGTGATTTCACCCGAGTCTCAGGAAAGTCGAATATCGGAACGAACTGGCCAAGTTCATGTGGCACTGTTCGTTTGTCTTCTCGCTCTCCTCGGCCCGCTCATTGGTGGCGCAAATACACGCGCCAATGATTCGCAAGGGTTCGCCGCCGGGCATGGGCTACTTGCCGCGAATGACAGGTTCGCGATTGATGATTTTGACGGAGATCTCGCCCCAGACATTGCGATCGTCCAACCGGTGTCCAGCAATTCTTCGGGTACCAAGTACATCGTTCAACTGCAGTTCGGTTCCGGTCAGAGACGATCCATATGCCTGGCCGCACACTGGCGCGATGTGCGAATTGTTGCACGCGATGTGAACGGCGATCGTATTCCGAACCTAATCCTAAGTTCCGCGTGGAGCGAAGAGCCGTATGCCGTCCTGACCAACGAAGGAAACAGTGCTTTTCACCGGTTGATCCATCTTCAGTTAAAGCACTCTCTCGGGAATCTAAGCAGAGTCTCAATTGGCCCCCAACCACGGCCCGTCGGAAACAGCTGCGACATCTCCATCGTATGGAGAACGGGACTGCGCGAAAACGAAATGTATTGGGGACACCTGCTCGACGAAGCGTTTTGTTTATCGACCCAATTCGATCTTAGTCCGCTGTCCTTTGCTTGCGTCCCTGCCTGGGCACGCCCCACCGAGACCCGCTCTGGTCCGAGGCTCATCCGCGTCTCACAAAACTGGCCGATGCCAACTTCATTCGGCGTGATCGTTCTCCTAACCGAGTTGCTCCAGGCCCAAATTCAAATTGAGGTCTACCATGTTTCAGAAGGGTCAAAAGCGTTCGATAACGAAGATCTTGGAGTTGTTTTCGGAGATTCCTGAACCTATCTCTGCAAGCGTCCTTTCTATGGGCCGTTTCAGAAACTTCCCGAGTGGCGAGATACTGTTTTGTCTTGGGGATCCGGCGAAGGAAGTATTCTTGTTGATTGAAGGCCGCGTAAAAACAACGCAGGTCACCAAGAACGGTGAGGAAGTCATACTGCGGCTTGAGTCGCCCACCGATTTATTCGGCTCACTTGGGATGGATTTACAGGGCAGGCACAATTCAACCGCACAAGCAATCGAAGAAAGCAAAGCGCTGGTCTGGGATACCAATATGTTTAAAGCTGCTCTGAGTCGCTTTCCGATCCTGGAGCGAAACATGCAAGGCATCCTGGAGCGGCGCATTCGCGAATTGGAACAAAGATTCTGTGAGGTAGCCACCGAGAAGGCGTCTGCCCGTCTCGCAGGCGAGCTCCTTCGGCTGCAGAAACAAATTGGTCGAAAGAGAAACGGCCAAAGAGAAATTAAGATTCGCCACGAGTGGGTGGCGGAGATGGCGGCGATGAGTGAGTTCACTGTGAGCCGGTTTCTGGCGGAATGGGAAAGGCAAGGTGTGGTAAGCGTGAGGCACGGGACAATCGCCATTCAAGATTATAAGAGTCTGAAAAGTTTGTGCCGAGAGCCGAGAACCCCGAGCGGTTTAATTTGACGACCATCAAAAGGAACGGTTTTTTCTGAATCTCCTGCAGCTAGCGCATCGGACTCTTGACAGTCCGAAGGTCTTGTGTTGGTTCGGCAAGCCGGCTCTCCCTTTAGCGGTGACAAATTGTCTCGCGACAAGAAGTAATGGAATGCAACCATTTCCGCATGCCGAAAGGGCCAGTAAGCCCAGGAAGAAAATGGGGCGGCTGGCTCCGTATAACGGTCGCTGACTTTAACGCCGAATTTCGAAATGACGATATATGCCTAGAATATATCAGGGAACAACGCTGGCCAACGGCCGTCACAGATTGCGTTGAAGGCGTGAAGAAAGTGGAAAGCCGCGATGCCTACAAACTGAAGCTCACCATGAAGAGTGGCCAGGTACGGCATCTCTGGGTCGATGCGGAGTCGTTCGCGGACGTCAAAGTCGAAGGCACGCCCAAACGTATGGATGGCAAGATGCGCCCCGTGGAAGTCTATTATCGCGATTACCGGAGCGTGAACGGCCTCATGGTTCCCTATGTTCTTTTCTTGAAACTACGGTGCAAAGGGTCAAGAAATCGCATAAGATGATCGTTGAGAGCGTTGTGGTGAAGCCTAAGATCGACGACTCTCTGTTGACGCAACTGAAGCCCTAATAAGCATTGAGTAGACGCGCGAAATAATTCACCGAGTGATGGTGACCTAACCTACATGCTTCGCGCACGAAAGGGGCGCCATGAAAATGAACCGAATGGCGAAACAACTGGCGGCGGGGGCCGGCCTGTTATTTGTATGTGCGATGCCAGTACGGACTCGAGCACAAAGCGCTCCGCCGGCTCCGGTTCCGACTCCGCCCAAAGCCATACGCCCGACGCGAATGACGAAAGAAACTGGCCCGATGGACGATTTTGCCGGCCTGAACTTCACAGATGACCAGAAGGAAAGAATTAACAAGATCCATGAGGATTTCAAGGCGCGCCTGGACGCCGTGATTAAAGACGACAAGCTAAACACGGACCAGAAAGGGGCTATGCTCCAGGGCTTCCAGCGTATGGAGCGCGGTGAGGTTTACAAGGTGCTGACGCGGGAGCAGCAAGCAGAAGTTCGCAAACGGATCCTCGCCCGGCGCGCGGCAGCCCAGAAGGAACAGCAAGAGAGAAATACGCAACCCACTCCCACGCCGCATGCTCCCACGCAGCAGCCCGCGCGGCCCGTAGAGTCCTCGAAACCGCCGCAGCCCCCGCTGGCGTGATCATAGAACGATAAAGCACTGCTTCTCCGGACCCTCGACAAAAAGGTGGCAGCACGTTCCGCGCAACGAACGGCCGCAACTGGCTGACTACGCCTGCCTGCAAGCGAACACGCAGCTCAATCGGCTTGAAGTCCTTCGCTTGCGCTTGCTCAAATAGCTTGTTCAGATCCAACCCTGCCATGGCAACGAGTTTCTTGGCCGCTTCGAACTGTATCCACGATGCCGCTTGTAATCTCGGTATGGCATCATTCTTCAGGTAGGCTGCTTCCCCAGGAATTCCGCACGACTTCCCAACCGTGATTCGCTAGGTCTGTGCGGTGAATCATTAGCGTCGCTATCGCCCGGCGCCGGGCTGTTTCTTCGAATTTGTACGTCCATGTCCCGTAATACGTCAGTGCCTTCCCTTTGAAAAACTTTGGGTCATCGGATGCCGGCTGGTTCACAAATAAAAGCGCGACCTTGCCCTTCAGATTGGTTCCCTTGTAGTCGTCCCAATCGTACTCCGGCGCCATGATCCCGTATCCAACGAATACGATCGGCAATGACCGTTCCCGCGAGAACACCGCGCACCGATTGCGCCGCTAGAACTCCTGCAGACACAACTACGCTTAGCCAAAATACGGGTCGATAAACTGGTCGCATTTTCCACCCCGCGACGGGATGTAGAGGCCCTCAGGTTTCTTTTAGCTAACGTGCGGAACAACCCCTGAACGCTTGCGGTTACGCATACGCTGGCACCCTAGCCTAGGGGACCGTGACACGGATGCAGAGCGATATTGAAAGCCCATCACAGCCGGGTCAGTCAGGTGATTACCCAGTAACGCGAGTAGCGATGAATTTTGGATGAATTTTGCCAGGGAAAAAGACCTTCGCAGGGGTGCCGGTATCTTCGACGGAAGCCACGCACCAAACTGGAACGTGGACGGCCAGTCTAGTTCTTCTGGTGCAGTTCAATGACCGTCACACTCTCATGCCGAAAAGTACATTCCAGTTCCGCGCCTTCCAATTTGAGCGATCTCTCTCTCGGAATCACGGCTTCAGGATGAGCCTCGTCGTTCTTGTCATAAAGGCTGGCGGCAAACAGTGTTTGCACCGATCCTTCCGGTGCCGGGGCGAATCCGGCGAGGGAAATTCGAGCGGCGATGTCCTGCGTCAAGTGGCGATTCACGCAAAAAAGCGACAGCTTGTCGCCCGCGTCGTTGCGCGCTGCTACCACGTCAAGGTACGGAACGTCCGGAATGCTCGGCAGGCGGACCGACCCTTGCTGTATGTCATATTTCTCGACTTGTGTTCGCGCTTCCACGACTTGGCTAACATTCGCGTTCGAATACATTCGAAAGGCCCAATACGATGGCGCGCCGAACACGTCGCCGCGCTTCTTCCAGATGCCGCCAAACTCCATAATTCCCGTCATATCCGCGATCGGCACGATATCCGCCACGCGCATGAGCGTATTCAGGAACCCTGCGGTGCAAATCGCGCCTCCCATATTGTCGTAGCGCGGCGCGTCCCCCTGGCGCGCCCAAAACAGCCACTCCGTGAACGCCGTCTTCACCCTGTCGCGTGCCTGCGGGTTTTCCTGGATCTCGTCGTGCATTTCGCGCAGTTTTCGTTCCAACCCAACCGGCAGCGCAAAATCCGCCTGTGCGATGAAATCAGCCGTGGGATTTTGCCGTTCGACCCTGTCGTCTGTAACCACGAAATGCGTCGAAAGATAATCAAAGGCCTCCGCATTCGTGAGTTGCGTTTCATTCCAGTCGCGGTAGGAATCCTCATCCCCTCCCGTCGCAATCCATTTCGCCTTCGGATCCATCTTGCGTACGGCATCGCTGAACGCTTTGGTTCGCTCAGCCACACGCTGCCTCGTCGGATACCCTACCTGGAATGTCCCCCACAACTCGTTCCCGAGTTCCCACAGAACTCCGCCCGTGTGTTCGTCCCAATGTTCGTTGACGTACTTCACCCATCCCGCCGCTTCCTCGGTTGTTCCGCTTCCCAGGTTGAGCGCGATCTGCGGCCGCGCTCCGATCAGTTCACAAAAGCGCAGGAACTCGTCCGTCCCGAACGTATTGTATTCCGGCATGCCCCAGGCGATATTCAGCATGCTCACGCGTTTGTCGCGCGGCCCGATGCCGTCGCGCCAGTGATATGCCGACGTAAAGTTCCCGCCAAAACGAAGAAGCGGCGTCTTCATCGCCTTGGCCATCTCGACGATCTCCGGATCCATCCCGTCCACGTTGTCCGCCGGCATCAGCGAGGCTTGATCCACCAGCACGCGGCCTTTGTTTCCGACCGCGATCACAAAATCAGTCGGTTCGAGCGGCGTGATCTTTCCCGCCTCTAGATCAAGACGAAACTCATAGCGTTTCCAATCATCTCCGGCAAGCCGAATCTTGCTACCCGCAAACACCTCTTCCGGGTGATCGCGCCTCCGGATGGAAACCTCGATTTCCCGGGGCCCGCTTTCGTACTTCGCGTACAAGCTCCCGACATATTTCAGCATTCGATGAACCGGAAGAAAAACTTTTTGCCGCACACCCACTGGCCTTTCCGGCAAGCCCATCAAGAAAAGCGAGCGGTAAGAATTGGCGGCATCATTCCACCGCGGCTCGTAACGGTTCCCCTGCTTGGCATCGAGCGGCTCCCATGGAAGCGGTAGGCCGAGCTCTGAAGCCCGTGCCAGTTGCGGCTCGTCGCTGAGCATCTTTTGGATCGCCCCGGCATTCCACAGATTGTCTTCGAAGCTCGGATTCTGCAAAAGTTCCGCCCACAACCCGCCGTAAATCGCATTGCCAATCGGCTCCAAGAACGTTCCAAAAATCGTGCGCGGAATTTTGTAGCTCGCAGGCCTGGAAGCATCAATCGTAACGGTCGCCTCTAACGTTCGATCCCTCGCTGGCCTTTGTGACCCGGCGGCCAAAACCAGTGAGACGCCGGCGCAGGAGAGAAAAACACCCGAAACGAGTATTCTCCTCATCGCTACAACCTCCGGCCCCGTGGCGATGCAAAAAACTGCTGCAACAATCGTCACTCATGTTGAAAAGCAGGCCTCTTTGTCTTACAACAAATCACCGAAGGCAGGAATCAAATTCAGGGCTCAATTCGAACGCCGGTCTCCCCGCCTTCGCAATTTGTCTCGCGTACTACTTTCCAATTAACAAAAACCAGGTATAATGCGCCATATATGGCCCCTCCTACCGAAGTGAAAGCGCCGGGGATGGTCCCGGACGAACTGAAGCAGGAGCCGCGTTCAAAAGGCATTGCCACCCCGCGCAAGAAAAAGCCCAAAGAACTAGCCGTCATCACCGAATGCTGCACCGGTTGCGCCGGCTCTCCCGCCTGCGTTGAATACTGCCCTGTCGAAGATTGCATGTTTTGGGTTCCCGACGAGGACCATCCGCCATTCGGACGCATTCAGATCGATCCGATTCTCTGCATAGGCTGCAAGAAGTGCCTTAGCAAGGGCCCGGACGGTTGCTTCCTCGATGGCTGCCCCTGGGACGCCATCGTCATGGTGGATACGACCACAGTGGAAAAAGAAGTCGGCCCCATGTCCTACTGAAGCCGCATGAGGGCGCGCCAGCGCCCAGGTGAGTTGCAGCAGCCCCATCCCACATCGCATCGAACCATTATTCGAGGCTTTGCCAATCTCCCTGCGGGCCTGATTCTATTAGAGCGCTAGCCAGCCAAGAAGCAGGGTCATCGTGCTGCAAATAAGGAACGCCATCGCGATGATCCCATCGGCGGCAACTCTCCTCTTGCTTCCGCTTGCTGTGTCGGCTTTCGCTGGAGTGTGGGTCGGTAGGGCAGCCATTCCTTCCGGTTCTGGATGGGCGAAACAGGCTGCGCTAGTGCAGTGCGTCATAAATAGCATGACTTATGTCCATCTTGCGTATATCCTGCGGCCATGAGCCGAATAGCTGCACCCATCTTGCTTTCCGACCAGGAGCGAACCACCTTGCAAACGTGGGCCAGGGCCAGAAGCCAGGCGCAGCGCGTGGTTCAGCGGGCGCAGATCATTCTGCTGGCCGCCGATGGCGTCGAGAGTCAGGTGATCGCACAGCGGCTTCGCGTCTCGCGGCCCACCGTGCAACTGTGGCGCGAACGTTTTTTGGCCTTGCGCACGGAAGGATTGCAGAAAGACGCGCCTCGTCCGGGTCGCCTTCCTGCGATTCCCGACCATAAGGTCGCCGCGATTGTGGAGGCGACGCTGCACCGTCAACCACCGAACGCCACGCACTGGAGCACACGACTGATGGCCAAGACGCAAGGCGTCAGCGAAGCAACGGTGCGACGCATTTGGAAGCGGCATGGTTTGAAGCCACACCGCATCTCGACGTTTAAAGTCAGTCGCGACCCGCAGTTCGTTCAGAAACTCATCGACGTAGTCGGCCTGTACCTGAACCCACCCGACAAAGCGCTGGTGTTCTGTATGGATGAAAAGAGCCAGATTCAAGCGCTCGACCGCACGCAACCTGGTTTGCCGCTGAAACCCGGCCGCTGCGGCACGATGACGCATGACTACAAACGCCATGGCACGACCACCTTGTTCGCCGCACTGAACACGCTCGACGGCAAGGTCATTGGCGACTGCATGCCGCAACACCGGCATCAAGTATTCATCCGCTTCCTGAAGCACATCGATCAAGAGACACCGAGAGAATTTGAGCTGCACCTGATCATGGATAACTATGCCACCCGCAAGCACGCGAGCGTCAAACGCTGGTTGCGCCGCAATTCGCGTTTTCACCTGCACTTTACGCCCACTTCTTCGTCTTGGCTGAACTTGGTCGAACGTTGGTTTCGAGATCTGACACAGCAACGGCTGCGCCGTGGGTCCTTTCATCACGTAACGGAACTGATTCGTGCGATCAGCGACTACATCGACAACAACAACCAGAATCCGCGAGTCTTGGTCTGGAGCGCCTCAGTCGAACAGATCCTTACAAAGATCGCCAAATGTAAAGAAGCGTTAGACGCACTACACTAGCTGTTGGCTTCCCTTTTGCAACCATAACGGCATTTCCCATGCGAAACGCCTCACGGTTTTTGCGGCGAGTCGGGCCTCGGCAGGCCGGGAAGCTCCTCCTGCCGGATCTGAGGTTTTGGCGGAGCGTCCATCTGGGTGGCGGCTTCCGTGCCTGGGGCGGGTGAGGCTGGTGCATTCTCCACGAGGCGCGTCAGGTAAAACATGAACGGGGTGATCTGGAACGGGGTATTCTCCCCTTCGGCCACGGTCCCCACCGGTTTGGACTTCAGCATGCGTAACTGATCGTTCCACGGATCAACCTTAACGCGTCCGCCGAGCGGGAGCGCCACGATCGCGTTGGCCGCTGGCTTTTCCTCGGGCGGAGTCGCCGGCTTATCGCTCGCAGAAGATTTGTCCGCCGGCGCCGGCCGAGCGGACGCCGCCGTCCAGCCGGCCGAAACGCTGTCCCCTAGGTGCGGACTGATCAGGTTCGGAATTTCCTTCGCGCGACTCCGGGCCGCGTCCAAAAACAGTTGCGCGCTCGCAGCCTTGTCCTTGTAAGGCGAATTTTTCAGCAGCTCCATCCCTTTTTGGCGTGCCGCTTCTTCCTCATCCGGAGTGCGCGCAAAATCAAAATGCTTGAACGTGTCCTTATCGTCGAACCGCAGCCGGCTGAAGAACGCATACTGCGAGTCGATGCGGTGTCCCAGGACGATGTGGCCCAGTTCGTGCGCCAGTATGGCCGCGAGACTGGCTTCGTCCGGCAGCACATCAATCAACCCGCGGCTCAGCACGATGCTGTGCCCGAGCGTGAACGACTCGAGCGTCGAGGTCATCAACACGCGGCAGCGCACTTCGGGCTGGATGTCGAGATCATTCGTGACCTCCAGGTTGTTGACCACCGTCTCGAGCACTTTGTCCACTTCGCCGTAGGGCGCCAGCAGGCCCAGCCGCTCGAGCCGGTCCGTCACATTGTCTTCTGCCTGATGGTCCCAGGAACGCTCCGCCTGTAGCGGCGAATAATCATTCTGATTTTCCGACTGGTCGCGGACTCCCGCCGAAGACTCGATGAGCACCTTGCTCAACTCTTGTTGCTGCCGGGCGTGCCCCAGGTTGTAGCCCCAAAGCCGCGTCTGCGCGCGAAATGCCTTGTATCCGATGTTCACGGACCGCTTGTCGCGCACGCTGCCTTCTTCGCTGTAAATGAACGAAGGGAGCCAGAGGTTTTTCCCGACGTTGGCGCGCCAACTGTCGAAATTGAAGTAGTTGCTGGTCAGCGACGACCCGCCATACGCGCCGTCGAAACGCACGATGTGAAAATCCTGATCCTCCACCCAGATGCGTCCGACGAAGCGTCCTTTATCCTTCCTGCTTACCGGATCGACGTCAAAAACCAGGCAGCGCACCTCGCCCAAAAACTCGCGCCGCACATACTCCAACCGGTAATGCGAGCGGTCGAAGCTGTTAACGTCCAGGTAAATCATCTGCAGGAAGCCGCGCGGGAGAAACTCCGAGTTGAAGAACTCTCCCCAGCTTCCGATCAGCTTGTGCTTTATGCCCTGGTCGCGGTCGAGCGGCTCCAGTTCGACGCCCTTCGAGAGTTCGGCGCGGCCGAGATAATATTTGTCGCCGGCGGGAGCTGCCCCGAGCTGCTTATCCGGCCGGAGATACTGGATGTAGGTCTCGACCAGCGGCGAGTACTGGCGAAGCAGACCGACTTCGGTCCGCTCCTGCGCCATAATCTTTTCGACCACCTCTTCGGAGGTTAATGGCCGCTGCGTTGCGAAGGCCGGAAGCGAGGGTTGCGCGCCGGCCGCCTGCGGCAAGGGCTGGTCCGCGGGGGCTGGGGGCGCTTGCTGAGGGGTTGGAGCCGGCGGGGATTGCTGCGCGCCTGCTCCGGAGGGCAACTGGGCAGTTGCCGTCGGCGGCCAAAGCAGAAGAGCCAGCGCCAGCAGCGCAAGCAAAGCCGCCGCGGGTGGCGCAAAATTGGCCAAAACCGGCCGCGGGCGGGATGTTGAGGCAAGCAAAATCCTGGGGCTGCGCATGACGCCTCCCAGACGGGACCTAATGAATGGGCTGTAATTCGCAGCGTAACCCCAAGGACAGCCGGTGCCACCTGTCCTTAAGGGCAGTTTCCGGCCAGCCGTTCGCGCGGAGGGCGAACATTAATCGTAAGTTGTGGACGGTAAGTCGCGACTGGCGATATGGCAACCGCGGTTGGACTCGAGCGCCTTACCGGCCGTGCGAATTCGTGTCAAGGCGGAGACGCTCGGAGAAGAACTGGTCATCCACAACTCTGGCCATGGGGAGCCGACATTACGCTCGCCTGGGATAACCTCGCAAACCTGGCACCAGCGTTTGCTTCCGGGCGAGCTGGGGCGGTGCCCGGATACAGAGCTAACTGCACAACTAAACGCCAGAGGCGGGGTCGCGGCAGGCTAGCCCAAGGCTAGCCCGGCCAAATCAAGAGGGAGTGCCAGCGAACATGCGGCTTCAGAATCCCATTCTGATTCTTCCGGCTGCGGCTTGCCTGCTTGCCGCCGGATTGCTCGTGAACTCCGGCGGATGTGGGGGAAGCGGAACAACGGTTACGCCGCCACCCCCTCCGTCGCCCTTTGGGCAGAAAATTCAGCACGTGGTGGTGATCTTTCAAGAGAATCGCACGCCGGATAATCTTTTCCACGGGCTGCCCAATGCGGATATCGCCGCGAGCGGCGTGAACTCGCTCGGGCAAACTATCACTTTGCAACCGATCACCCTGGCGAATAACTACGACCTGAGCCACGCGCATACGGCTTTCGTAAAGATGTATGACGGCGGGAAAATGGATGGAGCCGATCTTGTGGGCTTGGGCTGCCAGGCGGGGGCCGTGGGCTGTCCGCCGCCGAACCCGCAGTTCATGTACGTCAATCCATCGGAAGTGGCGCCGTATTTCCAATTGGCAGAGACGTACACGTTTGGCGACCGCATGTTCCAGACGAATCAGGGGCCGAGCTTCCCGGCGCACCAATTCATTATTTCCGGCACTTCCGTGCCGACGGCGACGAGCAATCTGTTTGCGTCGGAGAATCCGCACGTGCCCACGGCGGGCGCAGTCGTGGGCTGCACGGCTCCTGCGGGTGAGTTTGTGCTGCTGATCGATCCTACGGGGGCGGAGAATTCATCGCAGTATCCATGCTTCGAGCATCCGACGCTCGTGGATGAGCTGGACGCAAAATCCGTTGCCTGGAAATACTACACGCCGACGCCGGGCTCGATCTGGACGGGGCCGAACGCCATCGAGCATCTGCGCATGGGCCCGGACTGGACCAGCAGCGTAATCACACCGTCGACGCAGATTTTGACGGACATCACGAACGGGCAACTGGCGCAGGTGAGCTGGGTCATACCCACTGCGGCGGCTTCCGATCATGCGTCTTCGAACGACGGCTCCGGTCCGTCGTGGGTGGCTTCGATTGTAAACGCTGTAGGGAATAGCCAATTCTGGTCGAGCACGGCGATCATTATTACCTGGGACGACTGGGGCGGGTGGTATGACCACGTGGCGCCGAAAATCACGAATTCCTATGAATACGGTTTCCGCGTCCCGCTGATCGTGGTGTCACCATTCGCGAAGCCCGCCTACGTGTCGCATGTGACGCACGATTTTGGGAGCATCCTGAAGTTTATTGAGGAGGTCTTTCAGGTGCCCACCCTTGGGTACGCGGATACGCCGGCCGACGACCTTTCTGATTGCTTTGACCTCACGCGAACTCCGGGGCCTTTTCAATTCATCGCTGCACCGCGGGACGCAACGTTCTTTCTGAACGACAAGCGCCCTGCAGAAGGCCCGGATAACGACGATTTGTGAAGGTACTACTACCTACCTTGCGGCCGAGACGAATACCACGAGGTACTAGGGTATTCACTGGATTGCTATTCCAGCGGATGACATCTACTTTGGGTCACGGCCCGAAATCCTCGAAGAGAGCAAGAAGAACAAAAATAACAACTGAAGCTAAGGTTCCGCAGCCAAACCAGCTACCGAGAGCCAAGCACCCAGCCCGACCTTCCGTGCACCAGCCCTGTTCGTGCAGGTTACCAGCTCAAGTTCCTTGAAAAGGGGCGCATAGGGGATGAATCTGGATAGCCGCCTCACCGGCAGAGAAGAAAAAAGGCTCCCAATTATGATGGAAGTGAAACTCGCGCCCGTCGCGGGTGCGACGAGCGGGCCGCCTGAAAGGACCATCACCGATAATATGAGTCCGCATGGCATCCGCGTGCGCTCGACATGCGAGTGGCGGCTTGGCGAGCAGGCAGAGATTGTTCCCACGAAGGGGGGAACGCCCATGAGGGGCGAGGTGGTCTACTGCCAAAAAGTTGAAGGTGGGCGCTTCTTTGTGGGTCTAAGGTTTGCGAGCAGCCGCGTCCCGTGGTCTATCCTGCAGCGGTTTAACGGCCTGCTTCTCGGGGATATCTTTTGCGCCATGCGATGGAAAGCTTAGGGCTCGCTGGAGGCCCGGGAACGGATGGCTTGATCGGCGAGGAGAGCTTGCTCGCGGATGCGGTCGGGGATGTCGCGGGATTCGCGTTCGTAGGGGCGAATCGCCGGTAAGTCCTCGGCGCGGCCGATGATGTACAGCGCGCGCAGGGCTTCCCAGACTTGTTCGTCGCCGGGATCGACGACGGCGATTTCCTCACCGGCGGCGACGCTGGCTCCCGCGGCGGCAGAGAGCGAGTGGATGCGGCCGCTGATCGGCGAGCGCAGATCCGTCCTCTTTTCGGAGCCGTAGCTGAGTTTGGCGATGATGCCGCCTTGATGGATGGCGGTGCCTGGTCTGTCTGCGTCGATGATATGACCGCCGAATGGGGCGACGATGTGAACAGGCTCGAGCAGCGCCACGATTTGCGCGCGGCCCGATGCGTCGCGGAAGCGCACCAGCGAGAGTGCCGCGTTGCCCCGCACTATGGGCGAAGAATCCTGCAACATCTTTAATAGGGCTTCGTGGAACCCTGCCCCGGAAGGGTCTTGCCCCATGACCCACGCGTCGGTGTTGCGCACTTCCTCGACGGGATAGGTCGAGAGGCGGACGAGTACGGGATACCAGCGCGCGGCCGAATCTTGGCGTGTGATGCGCTCGCCGACTTGCACCAGAGCCTGCTGGATGTGGCGGGGGTGCTTGTCGTCGGTCAGATATTCCGTGATCTGCCGGTCGGAGAGGCGGCGGCCAAACCAGCTGTTCCACCAGAACAGAAAGGGAAGCAGCACGATGAGCCACGCGGCGAGATAGAAGAGAAGACGCGTGCGCGTGGACATGCCGTCGGCAGATTGGCCGGACGCCGCGCCAGTTTGCGGCGCGGAAGCTTCTTTCAGGAGTGCTTCCACATCACCGTTTGACGAAGAGCGTGAGGGGGTGTCCATGCTGGTGGATGAGTTTGTCAAAAAGAAGGCCGAGAAGCAAAAGGCTCGGGCCTCTCGAGTCCTGGCCGCGGCAGATTCCAACCCCGCCCAGCCCAGGCGCCCTTCGACCGTGCTGCGAGTAAACAAGCTCCGCCGCTCGAATTAACCTTCGTCGGAGGGCGAGCCGGGCTTGGACGGGCCAGCCGGCTTGTTTTTGCCGCGAAGCTCCCAGAAAGCATTGAGAAAGAAGACGGCAGAGAGGCTGAGCATGATGAGAATCTCGAACAGCCCGTCGACCGTGGTCATCGTGCCACTGACGACGATCCAGGCAATGCCAGCAAGCGGAATCAGCCCAAGCACGATGGAGATCAAGAGCATCACGGCAAGCAAGTCGCCTCCTCACATTTCGCGTAAGCTCAGTATCAAGCGATAAGCACGTTCCTCGTCTGCAGCGTTTGCCTGCGGCAGGCGCCGCGGAATGGAAATGGCCATGGAAAATCGTTTCGTCACGCCCACTACGGTTTGAACGTCTCGTCGACCGTCTTATTGTCTTTGGCCGCGAGCGTGACTTTCTCGTCTTTTTCGCCAAGCTTTTCGTGGACGAAAGCCAGGGTATAGTCGCCTGGCGGCAAGCCCTTGATCTCAAACTTCCCGTCGGCGTCCGTGACCGCGTAGAAGGGACTCTTCACCACGTTGATGTACATCTTCATCCACGGATGCTGGTTACACTTGACGGGAAGAAGAATTTCTTCGCGCGCAAAACTCTTGTCAAGGGGGGCGGACTGCGGTGGTTGCGATTCGTTCCATTCGCGGTTGTCTTTTGGCTGGGGGTGAATGTTGTGCGTGGTGGGGTCGCTGTTGACGATCTTGACCTCCTGGCCGATCATCACGCCGAGCATGTGCGGATGGTATTTGCAGCCGCTCTGGTCGAGAGTGACGGGTTGTTTCGGCACATCGAAAGTGCGACTGCCAAGGCCGTCCTTGACATAGACGAACACGTTGGCGAGGTGGCCGCCGCTGGCGAGGAGGGCTTCCGCGGTGTTCGTGCCCTTGCAGGCGGGGTCCTGGCTCATGTCGATTTTCGCGCCCGCGGGCGCTGTGCCCTCAAATTTGACAGTGCCGGCGACGGTGGCAACCGTGGCGGGATCGACAGGCGCGGCGGTCGGGGCCGCCGCGGGAGCAGCCGCGGGCTGCTCGGCAGTTTCCTCCTTCTTGCCGCCACATCCGGCGAGGAGGACGAATCCACATGCCACGGGCATACCGAGAATTGTCACCCAGGTTTTCGTTTTCATTTTGTGCCCTCTTCCTGAGAATGGGAATCTCACAGAAAATCCTATTTGCTGACGCCGCGGCCGCCGCTGCCGGCCGCAACGGGAGGACCAGGAGTTACTGCGGCGCGTGAGCGCCCCATCCCAGAAGCGACGCGGCGCTGTTCTTCGGCCGTGAGCTGCAAAATGTAGTCCACGAGGAGCTTCGTATGGTCCTTGTCATACCCTTGGAAGGAAGGCGGCGTCGGCCCGGAAAAGACCCAATGGCCGTCCTGGCGCTTGAACAAACCTGAAGGCATTGAAGTGCCAGGACTAATGGCTTGCGGATCGAGCATCCACTGCTCCATCCAATCGGGCTTTAGGCGGCCGCGAGCCTGGAGAAAATTCGGCGCGGTGGCAGTGCGGTCGTGCACAGGATCGCCAGTGGCATGACACTTGAGGCACGGCGCGGCAGTGCTGCTAAAGAGACTGCGCGCCATTTCGGTTTCCTTGGCGGTGAGCACGGGGACTTCTTCGGGGATGTACGGGAACGGCTGGCGCGAAAGCGCCTGAAAGAACCGCACCAGTTTGCCAAGCTCGTTTTCGGAGAACGAGAACGTTGGCATGCGCACCTGCAGGTAGCTGCGAATGCCGTTGCGATTCGTGTCGTTGTCGTTGAGCGCAGGATTTTTCAGGAAGCGCAGCAACCATTGGGGATCGACGCGCGCGCCCTCGGTGAGCAGCTTCGGAGGCAACTGTTCCTGCGCGTCTTGATAACGCGCCAACCCCATGAGGATGGTTTTTTGGCCGGGAATGAGCTGGTGACAGCCCATGCAGTTGTACTTCTTGACCACCCACCAGCCTTCCTGAATGTCTTTGCGATAGTCGAGCGGCTTGTATTGATAGCTGGGGGGAAGCGGGTTTTCCTGGCTGCCGAGAAGGAACGTGGTGAGCGCGCGAATCTGCTCCTTCGTGAGATGCAAGTTCGGCATGCGCAGCTTTTCGGTTTCGTCGTTGAAGATTTTCCCCTGGTCCCAGATGTTGGGTTCGGCCAGCTTGTGTTCAAAGAAGCCCTGGTGGTCGTACCAGGGCTCCTTGGCCGGGCCTTCGGGCAGACGCGCGAGGTCCTCGGGGTCCTTGATGGGCTCATTGCCGCCGCGCTCGGCGACTTCCGTAAGCAGCGCGAAATCGAGGCGCTCGACCGGCTTGCTGCCCTCGGCCGTCAGTTCCGTACCGATGCGGCCCTCGTCCTCGAGCCCGGAAAGCTCATGGCAGCCAAAGCACCCAAAGAAGCGAACCCACTTCTTGCCTTGCTCCTTGAGCTGCGGGTCGTCCATGAACGAGGCGTCCGCGTAGTCGGAGGGACTCTTTTTCCTGAGCGTGATGAGATAGCTGGCGATATCCTCGGCGTCGGTTTCGGAGAGGCGGAGGCTCGGCATTACCGTCATGTTCTGGACTTGGAGTTCATGGCCGTCGTTCGGGCACTTGCTGTGATCGAGATCGAAGACGAAAGGCACCCCTTTCTTTTTGTAGTCCTCGGGGCCGATGTCTTTTTTCTCGTACGGACAATAGGGGCGCGTGCGTTCGCGAGCATTGTGGACCCAGCGAACCAGATAATCATAATTCGCTTTTTCGCCGACGCGTGTGAGATTTGCCGCAAACGTGCCGCCCTCGATCTGATCGCCTTCGCCGATGGAATGGCAGGCGAGGCAGCCGCGCGTTTCGAACAATTCCTTGCCATGAGCGGCGTTGCCGGGTTTGTGCTTGGGCGGGGGATCGGTAAGGCCGGATTGCCAGACGAATGCGGAAATGGCCCGAATCTGTTCGTCGGTCAAGCGAAAGTTGGGCATCTTGGTGGTGGGGCGGAAGTCCGTGGGCTTCTTCAGCCAAACGGGAATCCAGTTCTTGTTCAGCTTCAGACGCACATCCTTGAGGTTGGGCCCGACTTTCTTCATGTCTTGCAGCAGGCTTTTGGTGGTGCGGTCGAGCTGCATGATGCGGAGGTCGACTTTGCTGTTCTCGACTTTCAGGGCCACGGCGCGATCGTTCAGGTGGTTGGCTTCCTCGTTTGTAGCGGCTTTGTCGGCCTGCGCCATGAAGTCGTCGGCTTGCTTCAGATGGTCTTTCTTCTGCTGTTCGAGAAGCTTGATTTCCTGAGCGATGGAGAGAAGGTCTTCGGGCTCTTTGTCGTAGCCTTCGTAGCGGTGGCAGCCGACGCACCCGCGCTGGCGGAAAAGATCCTTGCCTTCACCGATCACCCAGCCGACGTCGTTGTTCACCAGAACCATGTCCGCGGAGTGGCAAATCTGGCAACCGGCTTCGTAATTTCCGGCTCGGAAGATAGGCCACAGCCAATGTTCGTAAGTGCCGTGAGCTTTTTCGACGCTGGTGGTGGCGCGGCCATTGCCTTGGTGGCACGGCGAACAGCCGAATCTCTCGGAATCATGAATTCGCAGCAGGTCGCGGTTGGGATGGCTGGTAAAAGCGCGCGCGTACTCATCCGGTTTCTTGCCGGGCAAAGACATGGCAGCCGCGGTGAGGTTGACCGGTTCGCGAATGCCGAGGTGGCAGGACTCACAGCGGTCGACAATCTGGGCGCTGTCTTCGCGCTCGAGGTTGGCGGCGTGCTCGTTCACATTGATCTGGCGAATCGCGGGAGTCAACGATTCCACGCTGTTTTGCAGGTTGAGCAATTGAGAAGAAGTGAGGCTCACCATGTGATCGGCGAGGTAGGAATCCATCAATTCCTTCTTTTCGGTTACGGGTTTCAGTAGTTCGCCGAGTTCCGCGCTCAATTGCGTGCGCTCATTTTTCAGGTCGTTGTAGACCTCTTCGAGCTCGCCGAAGTTCTTGAAGGTTTGCACCTTGCCGTCGGGCATTTCGACAGTGCTGGGTTCCGCCTTGTACGCATCGAGGTCCCTTTGCTTGCCCTGTTTTGCGGAAGAACTGGCGGTGGTTTCGATGTCGTAAGTGACGGCGGTGACGTAGGCGCGCCGGTCGGTGAAATGACCGGGGCCATCCTGGACCGCCAGAATCTTCGCACCTACTTCCCGGAGCCTTTCTCTAAGTTCGTTGATGCGCGACTCCGCGCTCTTGCTGGCAGCCTCGTAATCCTGCTTCAGTTTTTGATAATCCGGACTGTTCTCGATTTCCTTTTGGGATTGCGCCGATTGCGTGCGGGCGGTCTTCAGAAAAGCGGAGTAGCGGCTTTTCCATTCGTGCTGGAAAGTCTTCCACGGGCGCTGGCCGAAATCTTCATCCCAAAGGGCCCAGAAGAGCGTGGCCATCAGGACGACCATGCATATAACGTAATGCGGCGCGAGGGATTTGGTTACAATCGGATCGTTTTCGGGGATGGGCTTATCCGGCACCAGGTCCTCCTAGATATTGAACCAGGGCGTGATCCAAAGGTATTTGATGTGAAAGAGCAGACGGATCAGGATCTTAATCGGAAGAGCCACCATGATCAGGAAAAATGTCATCATGATGGAATACTGCAGCAGACTCATGCGCTTATAATCCTTGGGATTGTAGCGGCGGAACAATCCGTTCACGATGAGCCCGCCGATGACGAAGTATCCGCCAACGACGATCGCTCCAAAGATGCCCTTCCACAAATTCGAAGTGATCCCGAGAAGGTCGGGCAAGTCGCGGTTCACTTCATAAATGAGGCGGTTGTGGTCCCAGGTCTGCCCCGGCCAGAACCACTGCCAACCCGGCCCGCGAATGAAGGTGCCGATGAAAATCATGGACACCCACAAGATGACAAAGCCGAACAGAAAAGTGCTGATGGCAAACTTGCGCTGCTTCCAGGTGTAGTAGCCAGAGCCCAGCGGATTGGTATCAATATAAGGAATCACCATCAAACCGATGATGATCAGCGTGGGCATAACCACGCCGGCGATCCAGGGATCGAAATAGACCAGCATTTCCTGGAGGCCGAGGAAGTACCAGGGCGCTTTCGCCGGGTTCATGGTCAGGTTGGGGTTGGCGGGTTCTTCGAGCGGCGCGTTCAACGTGATGGACCAGACCATCAGAATGATGGTGACGATGATTGCCGCCAGAAATTCCACGCGCAACAAAAACGGCCAAACGTGGACTTCCTTCTGCCATCCCGGTCGGAAAGGCCAGGTCCTGCGGTGATGCGTTTTCGCCAGCGCCGGATTGGCGCTCAGATCCGCGATGAGTTTGTCGTTGGCAAACGCCTGCCTCCCGGCAAGATAAATGTAGAAGGCCAGCAGCGGGATCATGGCGATGATCGGAACGTTGTCCGCGGCGGAGAGGATCTGCCAGAGTTGCTTCCAATCCATGGCTATTTTTTCGCCTCCTTGACCTCGGAGTCGAGAACCACTTGAGCCGGCCCGGATATCCCGCCATCCTTTCGCACGCGCCAGAAGTGCAAGATCATGAAGACGGAAGCAATGATGGGAATGCCGATGCAGTGCCAGATGTAAGAGCGCAGGAGCGCGTTGGCGTCCACAATCGATCCGCCAAGCAGTCCGAAGCGCACATCATTGTAAGGAGTCATCCCAAACTGTGGGCCAAACGGGCCTTCGTGGCCTAATAAAGGTGTGGCGCGCGCCATGTTGGTGCCGACGGTGACGGCCCAGAAGCCGAGCTGATCGTCGGGCAGGAGGTAGCCGGTGAAGGAGAGGAGCAGAGTCAGGACCAGGAGGATGACGCCGACGGTCCAGTTGAATTCGCGCGGCTTTTTATAGGAACCGGTGAGAAAGACGCGGAACATGTGCAGCTCGACGGCGATGACCATCAAGTGCGCGGCCCAGCGGTGCATGTTGCGCAGGAGCTTTCCGTAAGGGACGTCGTGTTCGAGATAAAGAACGTCGCGGAACGCCTGAACTTTGCTGGGGTGGTAATAGAACATGAGCAAGACGCCGGTGAGCGTGAGGACAAAGAACAAATAAAAAGTGATGCCGCCCATGCCCCAGGTGTAGCTGTAGCGCACCGCGTCGCGATTGACTTTCGCCGGATGCAGATGCAGAAAGACGTTGGAAAGCACTCCGAGCGCGCGGTTGCGGGGCGTGTCGTCGTGCTTGTGTCGGAAGATGGAAGTGTAGAGCTGCGTCTTGGTGGGCTTACTCAGAATTTCGATCTGTTCTTTGGCCTTCGCTGGCAGATCGGTCTTTAGGGCCTCCACGTCTTCTTTGACGCCCGCCGTGACTCGCGTAAGCAGCCCGCCCGGTTTGCCGTTGTTCCCGTTTCCCTTGTTTTCGTCAGCCATCGTGACGCCCCCGTTCTCTTCCGCTCGAGAATTCTTTCCTTTTAGCCTCGTCAACAGGCGGGACAAGCCCCGAGCTCCGCCGCTCCAAGTCCATCGACATTGCTACACGGGCAAATATGAGCCGGGGTCATTGAAACGGCTCGGTTGTCCCTTGGGCCAGGAAAACAGGCGCGAAGTGTCCACAATGATCTGTCCGTCCGGCGCCAGTTGGACGTTGGCGCGGTCCATCGGGCGGGGCGCTGGACCTTCGAAGTTGATCCCTTCGCTGTCGTAACCGCTGCCGTGGCAGGGGCACTTGAATTTGTTTTCGCTGGCCTTCCAATCCGGGGTGCAGCCGAGATGCGTGCAGCGCGCATAAATAACAAAGATGCGATCGGGAGTGCGGTCCACCCAGATGCGGTATCTTTGCTGAAACTTGCTGTCTACGCCAAGCGCGTAATCGGACGGATACCCGATCTTGAAAATCGTGGGAGGCTCGAAAAGCGTGCGCGGGAGGAAAAAGCGAAGGAAAGCAATAAACCAGGCGCCCAGAAATGCGGTGACGCTGCACCAAACCAGCCGGCGACGTCGTTCGTTGGCGGCGCTGGGCTCCGGCCCAACGGTACCGAGACCGCCTGCGGCGGCCGCTTTGGACGTGCCAACGGCAGGAGTGCCGACATACTTGGTCGCATCCGCTTTGTTTGCGTTTCCACCGTCGGCAGCGGTAGATTTCGTCGCCTCCGGTTTTGGTTTGACCGTTTCCGATTCCGGCGCCGCCATGCAGATCCTCCTCAACTATGCACTGCTCTGAATTCGTGCGCGGCAGCCGAGTCGGCCGCCGCTGTTTCTCTTCCCAGCCAGGCCCGTCGTTTTCGCGCCCTCGTGATTTGAGCCCGTAACGTCCTTCATAACCTGGCAGCTCTGAAATCGCCGTCCTGGGTTACCCCGCAAAACGAGCGGAGCTCTGCGCACACCCAAGCCGGCAAGCGGCGCTCTCGCGGGAACTGCAAAACATTTTTGGGTGGAGTGGAGAAATGACACGCGAAAAGCAAATCAGCTCCGAGCGCCGGTTGCCCATCGAATTGAAAAGGCATTTTTCTCGACCATCGCGAGGCCCCTAACATTTCACCGGCCCCCCAGGGTTCGACCCGGATATTACTCAAATCAAAAAAATTCGTCAATCGTATTGCGCAAATAAACCGCACCATCGAAGAAGCCAAAGATGGGTGCCGCGGGAGCTTACAAGCCCGCGCGGGGAACGAAATTCGAACCGGCGTGCGCATTTCGCCAGCCCGCCGGTCAACAATCCCCGCAATTCCAGTCCGAAGAACTTGCTTTGCTTCGCGAAAACTGTGATATATTCGCCCCGTTTTGGACTTTCCGCTTTGGCGAGTGGCAGGAATTTCGGCGCGCTGCGGGGAAAGCCCAAAGACAAAACTGGGGGAGGTTCACGTCCCATGGGCCTCGCGCTGCTGCTGGTCATCTGGCTGATTACTCTGATCGGCTCGTATTTCATCATCGCCAAAACCTGGTGGCTGCCGGTCGGAGCCTCCGCGGCCGCCGCGGGAATCGATCACCACTTCACCACCACGTTCATTCTCATGGGAGCCGTATTCATTGCCGCGCAGTTGGCCCTGGGATGGTTCTCGTGGAAGTACCGTGACCGCGGCGCTGGTTCCGGGCCGGCGCAGTATTCGCACGGCAGCACTAAGCTTGAGATGGTGTGGACCATCCTTACCATGATTTTGTTTATCGGTCTGAACCTGGCGAGCGAATCCATCTGGGCGACGGAGCGCTTCGAAACGGCGAAACCTGGTGCCGTGCAAGTGGAAGTCACGGGAATGCAGTTTGCCTGGTATTTCCGCTATCCGGGGCCGGACGGAAAGTTCGGGGCGACCAAGCCGGAGCTGGAGGACGCGTCGTTAGGCGGCGCGGGCGCTTTGGGGTTGGACCCGACCGATCCCGCTGCGAAAGACGACGTGATCACGGGAACCATGGTCGTGCCGGTGAATCGCGAGATTGAGGTGATCCTGCGGTCGCACGACGTGATTCACAGCTTCTTCGTGCCGGCAATGCGCTTCAAACAAGATGCCGTGCCGGGGTTGGCGATTCACATGCACTTTACGCCGATTGAGACCGGGGAGTTCGAGATTGCCTGTGCGGAGCTTTGCGGGCTCGGCCATTACAAGATGCACGGAATTGTAAAGGTCGTCAGCGATGAGGAATTTAGCCAATGGCTGGCGGCACGGGAGGCGGAGAAGCAATAACATGGTTAGCCACGATTCCCACGCGCACGCAGCCCCGCAAGGCTTCATTCGCAAATACATCTTCAGCCTGGATCACAAAGTCATCGGCTTGCAGTATTTTTTCCTGGCGCTGGTGGCGGTGTTCGCCGGCATTTTCCTCTCGCTGCTGATGCGCATCCATTTGGTCTGGCCCACCGCGTCACTTCCGTTCTTTGGGGAGATCAAGCCGGAGACCTATCTGAGTTTGCTGACCATGCACGGCACGATCATGGTGTTTTTCGTCCTGACCACCGCGCCGCAGGGGGGCTTCGGGAACTATTTCCTGCCGATTCAACTTGGCGCGCCGGACATGGCGTTTCCGGTCCTCAACATGCTTTCGTTCTGGACTACCTTCCTTGGGTTTCTCGTACTGGTGGCCGCTTTCTTTGTGACCGGAGGAGCGCCGCTGCATGGCTGGACCGGATATGCGCCGCTCAGCGCGCTGCCATCGGCAGGACCCGGCGAAGGGCTAGGGGCGGACCTCTGGATCATCAGCATCGCGATTTTCTGCATTGGCGCGTTGATGGGCGCGCTGAACTTCATTACCACCACCCTGGACATGCGCGCGAAGGGTATGACCCTGATGCGCATGCCTCTGACGTGCTGGGCGTGGTTTGTGACCGCGATTCTGGGATTGCTGGCTTTTGGCGTGCTGCTGTCGGCGGGAATTCTGCTGCTGATGGATCGCAATCTCGGCACCAGCTTCTTTGTGCCGCTGGTCACGGTGAATGGAGTTCTCACGGGACATAAAGGCGGCTCGCCGCTTTTGTGGCAGCACTTGTTCTGGTTCTTCGGGCATCCCGAGGTTTACATCGCAATCTTGCCGGCCATGGGGCTTTGCTCGCAGTTGCTCTCCGTGTTTTCACGCAAGCCTATCTTTGGCTACCGAGCCATGGTGTATGCCATTCTGGCGATCGGCTTCCTTGGGTTCATGGTGTGGGGCCACCACATGTTCATGAGCGGGATGAGCCCGTACACCGCGTTTGCGTTTTCCATCATGACCATGGGCATCGGCGTCCCGTCAGCCATCAAGACCTTTAACTGGCTCGGGACGCTGTGGGGAGGGAAGATCCGTTTCTCGTCGCCGATGTTGTTTGCAATCGGATTCGTTTCGCTGTTTGTTGTCGGCGGAATCAGCGGCCCGTTCCTGGCGCAGCCCGTGCTGGACATTTACTTGCACGAGACGTACTTCGTCATCGCGCACTTCCATTTGATCATGGGCGTGGCGTCGATCTTCGGCATTTTTGCCGCAACCTATTATTGGTTCCCGAAAATGTTCGGGCGCATGATGAATGAACCTCTGGCGAAGACCCACTTCTGGCTTACGTTTGTGGGTGCGTACGCCATCTTCATGCCCATGCATTATTACGGGATGGCCGGCGGCCTGCGCCGCTATTCGCAGGGCACCGAAGTAGGCTGGATTCATAAGTTGGCTCCCATCCAGCAGTTCATCACCTTCGCGGCTTTCATTACCATCGCCAGTCAGTTCATCTTCGTGTTCAACCTTTTCTGGAGCATGAAGAAAGGTGAGAAGGCCGCCGACAATCCGTGGGAGGCGACGACTCTCGAATGGACTACGGCAACGCCCCCGCCGCACGATAATTTCGGCGGAATCACGCCGGTGGTGCACAACGGTCCGTATGAGTACAGCGTGCCCGGGGCGCCGCGCGATTTCGTGATGCAGACCGATGCGCCCGTCGCCGCGAGACACTAGTCCGGTCATGGCCAGCTTCAGCACAACCGCAACCTTAGACGAGCCCCAGGTTTCCCGCGGCAACGAGGGAGGCGCGCCGCCGATTTTCGGCGGTGGTGATGACGGTCGTGCGGGGCGTGGATTGCCCAATTACCCGACGCGATTGCGCCGTGCTCGATTGGGATTGCTCGTTGCGTTGACGCCGGTGCTGATGCTTTTTGTTTCCTTCACGAGCGCCTACGTGATGCGCCAGGGGTTGCCGACTTGGGATACGCGGACCAATCAGTTGGTGCACGATTGGATTCCGGTGAAGCTGCCGGCGCTGCTTTGGGTCAACACGCTGGTTTTGCTGGTGAGCAGCGTGGGAATGGAGTTGGCGCGGCGCCAAACGAAGGTTCGAGCCGCAGCCGTGAGCACGCAGCCGGCGGGGCCGGCTCCAGCCGGCGCGGAAGGGAAGATGCCTTGGCTCACGATGACCATCGCTCTCGGACTTCTGTTCTTGTTGGGGCAGTGGATGGCGTGGAAGCGACTGGCGGCGAGCGGCTTTTATGTGGCGACGACGCCGAGCAGCTCGTTTGTTTATTTGCTGACGGGGGCCCACGCAGTCCACTTGATGGGCGGCGTCGTGGCGCTGCTGGTGGCCGGACTTTTTGTATTGCTGCGGCGGCCGGTGACGACGCGGAGCATCGTCGTAGACGTCGCGGGGTGGTACTGGCATTTCATGGCGGCGTTGTGGGTGTACATTTTGTGCCTGCTGGAGTTTGCGAGATAAGCAGGGGTAGGGAGGAGGCCTCGGGCATGGCTGATACCGTGGTTGCGCGGGAGATCCCGTCGGTGTACGAGCCGTCGCTGTTTGGGACGTACTCGAAGAAGATCGGGATGTGGCTGTTCCTGATGTCGGACTCGCTGACGTTCGGGGCGCTCCTGTACGCGTACAGTTACGGGCGCATCTCGACGGCGGGTTGGCCGACGCCGTTCCACTCCGAGAGCATCGTCAACGCCACGGTTATGACCGCGTTCTTGCTCACCAGTTCGCTGACCATGGTGATGGCCGTTCGTGCTTCGGTCGAGCGCAACGCGAAAGCCCAGACGCTATGGCTGCTGGCCACGATCGCATGCGGAGCAGGGTTTGTGATTCTCCATGGAATGGAGTGGAGCAAGCTGATCGCCGAGGGTCTGACGCTGCCGATGTTTCCTGCGGTTCCTGGGCATGAGGTGAGCGCGGAATTCTCGAGCGTGGCAAAGAGCGTGCCGCAATTTCCTTCGACCTTCTTTACTTTGACCGGCATGCACATGCTGCACGTGACACTGGGAATCGTGTATCTGGGCGTCGTAGCGCTGCGCCGGAAGTTCATCCCTATCCTTCTGGCGCTGTGGCTGATCGCCTGGCTTGCAACGCCATCTTATAGCCCATTCCACTACGGTGTGCACGTGCTGCTGGTGGCGGCGATTGTGATCAGCATTATTTTGTGGCTGAAGCCGAAAGTGTACGACTCGTCGGATGTCGAGGTGGCAGGACTGTACTGGCACTTCGTCGACCTGGTGTGGATGTTCATTTTCCCCCTGGTGTATTTGATGTCCGCAAGGATTCTCTAGGAGCCTGAAGAAAATGGACGCAACTCAAATCGCGATTGCGGAACGCGTTGCCGAAGAGCAACGCCATCACAAGAAGGCGCAATTTCTGTGGGTCTGGGCGGCGCTGCTGGTGATGACCGGGATCGAAGTGTATCTGACCTATCAGAATATGGCGCCGGCGAAGATGCTGACGATTCTGATGGGCTTGTCGCTGATCAAGGCGGCGCTGATCATCGGGTTCTTCATGCACTTGCGGTACGAGATTTCGCGCATGAAATGGATCACCATGTGCTCCGTGGTGGCCTGCCTGATTCTGATGACCATCTTTTTCTTCCCCGACGCGCATCGTATTATTACGTTGGGAGTGAAGTGAGGCTGTCAAGGCAAGAGGGATTCCTCTCTCCGATCGGAATGACGGGGAGAAGGTTGCAACAAGATGCAGGAACAACATGAGAGTGCGCAGCGCATTTTTGGCGACGTTTCTATTCCTGAGTTTGCTGTGTATCGCGCCGCCCTCGTTCAGCCAGGGCTGCGCGATGTGTTCGAGCTACGTTGCGGCGAGCTCGAAGGCCGGGCAGAAAGCCGTCAATAAGGGCGTGCTTTTGCTGCTGCTGCCCGCCGCCGGGTTCATGAGCGTGGGTGTAGCGATGGCCTATCGCTACAGCCGGAAACGCGACCTGGAACAAAGCTGACAATAGAAATTCGAAATACGAAAGCCGGAAAGACAAGTCTTCCTTTTGCAACCTCGGGACGGAGACCCTAAGATCGAAAAGGCGCGAGATCTCTTTCTCCGTTTTTTTCAAGGCTGCGGATTCCCAGAGTAAACGCTGGCAACCACGCACGCCGAGACACTTCTCGTGTGGGCGACGGGCCGAGCGGCGCTGCGCCCCGGCGAAGGGCCGCAAAAGAACGCGCTGGCGCGCGCCCTTACACCTCGCAGATCGTCAGCGGATGCGCGTGCAGGGGAAGCGCACTCCGATTTTCCTGTGGTAGTACTCTTCCTTAGCTGGCGATTGCATCAGCTCGTCGTAGATGCCGGAAGGAACATTGTAATAGTGGCAAACTTCACCGCGGGAGAACTGGATTTCCAGGGTCTCGGAATCTTCCTGGTAACCAATTTGGGTAATATCGACCGAGGTAACGGGGATCCGACGCATGGAAAAGAGGCCCCTTTCTCAAGGACGCCGGTTGCCGGGGAAGACTGCCCACTTCGAAGTAGTGATGGCAGGCTTTACGTCGTCAGGCGCGTGGTCAAGCTCCTTAGCTTTTAGCCAAACGCGCGGGCCGCGCTCTCCGGTCGTCGCCCTTGGTAATGCTTATGAGGCGGATTCTATCGCGACAACAGCCGCCCGTCATTGCTTATGAACAAATTGTCGTGCCCTCTCGAGCGAGATTGCGGTGACCTGCAGGACGGTCATGCGAGCCGGGTCAACCGAGGGGTGTTTTGGGGAGGTAGCGGGCGAACAGAAAGAAGCGTTCCTCGAGGGGACGGCATCCTTAGGGAATGCCTTTACCGAGTGCCGGGTGACTCAGGAGTTGGCAGCCGCCCGTTCTCGCTCCAGACGATGGATGGTGGCTCTTAGCCAATTGCCAAGGGCTTCTTCGATTTCAAGCTGCGTGGCGGATTCATATAACGAAGCGAGCGTTTCGCCGTCGCTGTTTAGCGGGATGTGCCGGCAGGGGATTTGTTCGGTAGCGCGGCCGGGCGGAACGAACTTCATGAGGAGGCACGCGCTGTAGGGAGTGCGGTCCTGACTGTTGAAGTTCATGCAGGTGAGAGAGTCTTCAAAGATGAGGGATGCCCGGCGCGCTGCGTGCGGCGATTGTCCATAGCCGCCGTCTTCGAGAAAGCGAAGCTCGAATTGGAGCATTTCCAACAGGTCGCGATCGTCTTTTTGGGGCTTAGCCATGGCTTCCTCCCTCGATGAACAAATTGTCGTGCCCTCTCGAGTGAGCTTGCGGTGACCTCCGGCACGGCGGTAGGTGACCCGGGTCACACACACTTGTTTGGGGGGGAGTACTAGGCCCAGTTGGAGAACACTTGAGCTACCTGCTGAAACGGTTTGCACCTGTCGAAACGTCTAACTATTGCGCGTAAGTTGGCTGTGCGCATAAGCCGGGGCGAAGATCCCCAAACCCTCGTCCCGTGTCATCCCGGAAAATTCAGAAGCTGTGGACAGTGCCGATGGCGTTCTCTGATTTGAAGCTCATAAAGATCTTTCTGCCGCTCACCCTGTTTGTGGTCGCCGGCGTGGCGATGACCACGCCTCTGCGAGCGGCCGCGCTCGGCGCACGCTCGGCGAGCGCTCAAGCTCCCAACCCGGCGCGCCCGGTGGGAACGATTAAGTCGGTTTCCGGGAACAACATCATATTGGCAACGGATGCGGGAGGGGATGTAACGGTCGTGGTGCAAGAAGGGGCGAGGCTGCTTCGCGTGGAGCCCGGGCAAAAGGATTTGAAGGAGGCAGCACCCATTTCCTTGCAAGAATTACTCCCCGGAGACCGCATTCTGGTGCGCGGACAGCTTGCCCAGGACGGGAAAACTGTTCTTGGGAGCACCCTTATCGCAATGAAGAAAGCCAGCATTGCGGAAAAGCAGACCCATGAGCGCGAGGAATGGCGGAGGCAAGGAGTCGGAGGGTTGGTAAGCAGCATTGATCCAGCGGCAAACTCCATTGTGATCACCCAGCAGGGGATGGGCGAGAAGAAAACAGTGACCATCCATTTTGCCAAAGACACCATCGTTCGCAGGTACGCGCCCGATTCGATCAAGTTTGACGATGCAAAGCCAGCTCGGCTCGAGGAAATCAAGCCTGGTGACCAGCTTCGCGCGCGGGGCACGCGCAGCGCCGACGGAAGCGAGCTCGCCGCGGCTGAAATCGTCTGCGGCACTTTCCGGAACATCGCCGGGACGATTTCTTCGATCGACGCTTCCGCCAATACCATCACGGTAGAGGACTTAGCGACCAAGAAAACCGTCACGCTGCGAATCACGGGAGATTCGCAGATCCGCAAGCTGCCCTTACAGATGGCTCAGGGCATCGCCATGCGCCTGAGGAGAATGGGGCAGAACTCCGCCGCGGCAGGAGGCGCGACAGCAGCGCAAGGAGGGAGATCCGGTGAGATGCAAACGAGCAGCGCGTCAGGCGGTCCCGGAGGGGCGGGCAGAAACGGCGGCGGTGGTGGAGACTTCCAGCAAGCCCTCAATCGCATGCCGCCGGCGACGCTCGCGGAATTACAGAAGGGCGACGCGGTAATGATGGTTGCTACGGAGGGAGGGCCCAACGGGGAGCCGTCGGTGATTACGCTGCTCGGGGGAGTAGAGCCTATCCTCCAGGCTTCGCCGAATAGCAACGCTTCTACGATCCTCTCGCCCTGGAGCCTGAGCGAAGCGCCCGGCGGGGAAGCAGGGAACCCGTGATGGCGCGCACTTCAAGCGCAATCCCACAGAATTAGGAGAATGGATGAGCTTTCGGCTGGTTCGAACTACCTGTGCATTTTTCTTATGTTTCTTTCTGCTCCCCCTCTTCACGCAGCGTGTGTGCGCGCAGGCACCGGCAGGCGGGGCCACGGGGCAAGCAGCCGCCCCAGCGGCAGGCGCTACTGGAGGATTGACCGGATTTGTGACCGACCCTTCGGGCGCAGGGATTCCCAAGGCGTCCGTGCGTTTAACGAGCGCAAGCGGCACTTCCTATGACGGCGCCACCAATAAAGAGGGAATCTATGAGTTGAAGGATCTCCCGCCGGGAGCTTACACGCTCAAGGCGGCGGCGAAGGGCTTTGCCCTGTTTACGAAAGAGAATGTCCAGATCATCGCGAAGCAACAAGTACAGGTGAACATCAGCCTGAGCATCCAGATTGAAGAGCAAAAAGTCGAGGTAACCGACGAAACGACGAAAGTCGACGTCAACCCATCAAACAATGCCGGCACGGTGGTTATGAAGGGGAAAGACCTCGAAGCGCTCTCGGACGATCCGGACGAACTGCAATCGGAGTTAGAGGCGTTGGCGGGGCCGTCGGCAGGGCCGAACGGGGGACAGATCTATATTGATGGATTCACCGCAGGGCAGCTTCCGCCGAAAGCCTCGATTCGCGAGATTCGCATCAATCAGAATCCGTTCTCTTCGGAATACGACAAACTGGGGTACGGCCGCATAGAAATCCTGACCAAGCCGGGAACGGACCGACTGCACGGACAGGTCATGGTCATGGGCAATGCCTCGGCCTTCAACTCGCGAAACCCGTTCGCGGGTAGTGCAGCACCTCCGAGCTACGATTCGGAGCACTACGAGGGAAATCTCGGGGGATCGCTGAGCAAGAGGATTTCCTTTTTCACCAACATCGAGAGACGGAATCTCAACGATCTTTCCGTGGTGAACACGCCGGTTGTGGATCCCGCCACGCTTCAAGTCTCGCAGTTCGCCGGCGCGTTTCCCAATCCGCACACACGCACTGAGGTGAGCCAGCGCTTCGATTTTCAACTTACGCCGAACAACACGCTGATCACGCGCTACCAGTATTGGCGCAACAACGAGGTCGGGGACGGTATCGGATCGTTCAGCCTGCCGGACGTGGCGTACAACGCCCTCAGCACCGAGCATACCTTTCAGATGACGGATACGGAGGTGCTTGGTCCTCGTGCCATCAACGAAATACGGTTTCAGTACATCCACCAGGAACGGGACCAGAATCCGCTCAACACGACTCCCACGATTTCAATTCAAGGGGCATTTACGACCGGGGGCAGCAGCAGCGGAACGAACCTTGATACGCAGAACCGCTATGAACTGCAGAACATCACTTATTTCAATGTGGGCAAGCATGCCCTCAAGTACGGAGGACGGTTGCGCGCAACAACGAATGATTATTTGTCGAGCGCGCAATTTAACGGCGTGTACGATTTTGGATCGCGGCCGCTCCCGGGCTGCAGTCCGAGGCCGGCGACGAGCTGCCAGCTCACTGGCCTGGAGGCCTATCAAATCACGCTTATGAACCAAAAGAATGGCAGTCCGGCCACGGCGAACGGGGGAGGCGCGAGTAATTATTCGGTGAATTCAAGCGCGACCGGGAATGCCGCTGCCGACGTCACTTGGTTTGACGGCGCGCTCTTTCTCCAGGACGACTGGCGGATCCGTCCAAACTTGACGCTGAGCACGGGGTTGCGTTATGAAATGCAAAACAATCTGGGAGATCACAGCGATTTCGCGCCGCGGGTCGACATTGCCTGGGGTTTGGATGGAAACGGGAAGAACAAATCCCCTAAGACCGTGCTGCGTGCGGGTTACGGCATTTTCTATGATCGCTTTACCTACGACCTGGTCTTGCAGCAGGAATTGCAGAACGGATCCGTTCAGCAGCAATTCCTCGTTCAGAACCCGCCGTTCTTTAATCCCAGTGGGCTTGTGCAGCCGACGGGCACCGAGCCTCAGGTCGTTTACCATGTCAACTCCGCTCTTCGCAGTCCTTACATCATGCAAACCGGTGTCACCGTCGAGCGGCAATTGGGCAAGTACGCGAATCTTTCCGTCACCTATCTCAATTCACGCGGGGTGCATCAGTTCTATACGAATTATGTCGATCCGAGTTTTTTGGTCCCGCCGCCCGCCACTCCGCAAATTCCCTATGCGTACGCGTCAGGCGGAACCTTCAAGCAAAATCAGCTCATCGTAAATAACAGGGTACAGATGGGAGCCAACCTCACGTTGTTGGGTTCTTACACTCTGAACTACGCGAACAGCAACACCTCTGGCGCTGGCTACATCCCATCGATCCCCTGCGCAACATCGACCCTGCCGGCGTGCGGTATACCGGAAGACTATGGACGGGCATCGTTCGATGTGCGGCATCGCGCGTTTGTTGGCGGCACCGTGAGCCTGCCCTGGGGCTTTCGCGTGAGCCCGTTTCTGATCGCTCAGTCCGGGCCACCCTTCAACATCACCACCGGTCAGGATTTGTACGGAATCAATAGCTTCAACGCGCGACCGACTGTGGGCACCTGTGGCAGTTCGGGCGTGATATCCACAGTGTATGGTTGCTTTAATGAAGTGGCACAACCCGGGCAAATTGGCATTCCGATCAATCAGGAGACCGGGCCGGGGCGATTCGCGTTGAATCTGCGATTGAGCAAAACCTTTGGCTTTGGCGAAAAGAAAGAGACAGCCGCGAGAGGCGGAGGGATGAGCGCTGGCACGTTTGGGCGCGGGCCGGGGCCACACGGCGATCGTCAAGGAGGCATGTGGGGTGGTCCTTCGCAAAACCACTACAATCTCACCTTCACCGTCAACGCACGAAACGTCTTCAACAACGTGAACGTATCCAACCCCATTGGCAATCTCAGTTCGCCACTGTTTGGTCAGTCCAACGGCCTAGCCCCCGGACCATTCTCCAACTCCACGGCCAACCGCCTGATCTATTTGCAATGCCTTTTCAATTTCTAGCGGGCTAACGCTGTCAACGATGATGGCCGCAGTTCGGTGACCGCCAGCAGGCCTGACTCCGCACGATGCTTCCTTCCGCAACCTGGTTGCGTTAACCTCTCGTTACCATGAAGCGGAGGAAGAAGAGAACGATCGACGTAGGCAAAGAGGCGCGGCGCGTGGCGCGAAAGTCCGGTTTAGCCCCCGCGGTAACGCGGGTGATTCCGGATAAGAGAAAAAAGCCCGAGAAGCACAAGAAGCGTTGGCCGGAAATCGCGCTGAACTAACGGTAAATGACTCCGGGAATGGGTGTTTTATTTAAGCCACGGACGCGTCTTCCTAGATCCCACCCAAAAACCAAAACATAGGCTGCACTCAGGCCCGGACCGGACCTAGTTCTTGGAACTTCATCCCGGTTTGTTGGCGGGGACGACTTCGTCCGGGCGAAACAGGGGAGTGAGAGCGATCTTGCGGCGCTCGGCCAATTCGTTGGCGATGGTCTCCAAATCCTTCTTGTCAAAACCGGTGGAGCTGACCTTCACCTTGCCGCCGGACTCAATCAGAAAAATCGTCGGGACAGTGGTCAGCCCATAAGCATTGGAGAGTGGATAAGCGTCGGAATCCAGAACCAACGGGAACGTGACGCCGTATTCGGAGGCGAAGCTTTTGGTTGCGCGAGCGTCGTCCTGCGAGACACCGAGGACGGTTACACCGCTGGAGCCGTAATACTGGTGGAGGCGTTCCAAAAAGGGGAAAGTGAACTGGCAAACGGGACAGGAAATTTTGAAGAAAGCTGCGACGACGGGGCCTCGCTCGAGTAGCGCACCGAGCGAGTACTCCTTCTGGTCGAGCGATTTGAGAGAGAATTCGGGAGCCGGGTTTCCTGCTGCGAGGTGAGTCATATTGTCCTGAATCCTATCCAGCGTGAAAGCCGCCGCAAAATACCCACCGTCAAATTGTAACGCAAAAAAGAAGAGTGGACATCCCGAGCGCGACCTGACGCGTGATCCCCCGCGGTAGTTCGGGGGGCGGCATTGCATGCGGGAAAGGTGGTAGAAGGCTTTTCGCGATTCAATGAGAAAATGGCAATACAGAAGCTTCCCGAAACTGTTGTGGGTTGCGAATTCTTAGGGACTGCCCCTGAACGCTCCCTTGTCAGGCAGTCCCGCAAAGAGAATTAGTGAGAATAGGCCGTCGTTTCATCACTTTTTGCTTTTATGTACTTTCACTCGAGTACCCACAGGCGCTTTGCTCTTCAATTTGATCTGATTGTAGTCAACGGCAGCACGGACGAGATTTTTTAGAGCACGGGCATTAATTTTATCGCCCTCGAAAAGATCGATCGCTCGCCACACGTTGCCTTCGAGGCTCGCGTTGAAGAGCTTGTCAGGATCTGGGAGCCTCGCCCCGTGGGCAAAGGTAAGCTTCACCTTATCTTTGTGGGCGTTGCCGACCGCGATGATCCCGTCGCGAGACCACACTGGGCTGCCCATCCACTTCCATTCCTCGATGATCTCCCGGTCGGCCTCCAGGATGCTCTTGCGGATGCTGGCGAGCGTTTTGCCACGCCAGTCTGTGAGTCCTGCGACGAGCTGGTCAATACGTTCCGATGGATTCATTGGATCTCGATGCCTCGAATTCTTGTCCCGTTTTCATGCGAGTAGTTTCGCCGCAGCGTCTTGTTTGGCCGGTCTTCTCGAAGTAAGTCGTCGAAGGAGATGGCCTTTCCACATCCACAATCCCGAAAGGACCATTATGGGAACAAAGACAAACCGAGTCGCGGGGGCATAGTTTGGAATTTTGTCAAACGGACTATAAATATAACCGAGTATCGGAATACTAAAGACGATGTGAATCCAGCGAAGGATTAAACGTATGGTGCCTTGGTTCATGATGTTGCGATCCACCTCCGATTCACGAATTTTGAGCCGCCTTAGGCGGCCATTTGGGCGTTTCAATACCGAACTGCCTGGCGTACTCGGCGTTCAATCGCTGCCAGCCGCCGAACTTCATGACCTCGGCGCCGACGATGCGTCCAATCGGCTGACCCGCGAGGAAGCGCTCAAGGACGTCGAAGGAGATGTGCCAGCCCGCGGCGCCCCACGAGATGAAGCGGCGATCGATGCTGTGCCACAGCGTCAGGCGCGTGCCGCCACCAGAGGCTTCGAGTTCCCACCGGGTATCGTTGTACTCCAGTACCTTGGGAGCGTCGGCTCGCGTCACTTTAGTTTCGATCGCTGTGGGCGTTCCCACCCAGGTGAGCCTCACCGTTCCAACCGTACCCAGGCTCCCATCGACCTCAAATGGCGCCCACTCGCGCAGATGCGCCGGGTCGGTAAGCGCCTGCCAGACTTTTTCCGGCG